>Ga0105044_10003781_pt1 | contig 20743 bp, 17 predicted proteins | sample MAT01_FD_78092 | JGI IMG/M metagenome (GOLD analysis project Ga0105044, IMG submission 78092) | Freshwater microbial communities from Lake Fryxell liftoff mats and glacier meltwater in Antarctica - MAT-01 | ecosystem: Environmental > Aquatic > Freshwater > Ice > Liftoff microbial mat | place...
ACGAACCTTCGCTACTCATGATGTGTAGCGGCAATCAGCAACCGATCCGCCCGAGCATGGGCAGTTGGCTCTGCTACGGCCTCGGCACCGAGAACCAGAACCTGCCCGGCTTCGTCGTACTCTGCCCCGGCAAGCCGGTGGTCGGCCCGCAACTCTGGGGCAACAGCTTCCTCCCCGGTGCTTATCAGGGTTGCCACATCGGCAGCCTCGATCCCAAGAAGGTGATCGAACACATCGAGAACAAGAACCTGCCGAAGGATGCCCGACGCGCCCAACTCGATCTGCTGAACGAACTCAACACCCTGCACAAGGATGCCCGCGGCGGTGACGACAAACTTGAAGCCCGCATCCAAAGCCTCGAAATGGCCTTCCGTATGCAGACCGAAGCGCAAGAAGCCTTCGACCTCACCAAGGAAACCAAAGAGACGCGCGAACTCTACGGTAAGGGCAACTACGCCGATAGCTTGCTCACCGCCCGGCGGCTCGTCGAACGCGGCGTGCGCATGGTGCAAGTCTACTTCGGCGGCGGTCAACCGTGGGACGACCACGGCGACGTGGAAAAGGGCCACCGCACTAAGGCCAAGGAAAGCGATCAAGCCATCGCCGCACTATTGAAAGACCTGAAGCGCCGCGGCTTGCTCGAAGATACGCTCATCCTCTGGGGAGGCGAGTTCGGCCGCACCCCCACCAGCGAAGGCTCGAACGGCCGCGACCACAACAACCACGGTTTCAGCGTCTGGATGGCCGGCGGCGGCATCAAAGGCGGCATGGCCTACGGCGCGACGGACGACTTCGGTTTCGCCGCAGTCGATAAGAAGGTTCACGTCCACGATCTGCACGCGACGATCCTGCACCTCATGGGCTTGGATCACGAGAAACTCACCTACCGATACAGCGGCCGAGACTTCCGCCTGACGGACGTTCACGGCCACGTCGTGAAGGATATCCTGGCGTAGAATGAAGGTATGTATCCAATGAGATGGCCATGACATATAAGGAGTTTGCTTCGACAGTAATTCACGCGTACCGCTTCCGCACTTCCGGTATCAGATAGTCGCCGAGGGCCGAATCGAAATCGTACCGCGGGGCATGGCCCCAATCGCGGCGGGCGGCTGAATCGTCCACATCCGCCGGCCAACTATCGACGATCGCTTGGCGCTTCGCATCCACTTTGTAACCGATCCGGGCTTCCGGGTAAGCTCGTTTCACCGCCGTTTCCACATCCGTTGCGGTCGGGGCGAAGGCGCCGACGTTGTAGGTCTGCCGGGCGAGTGACGATTGCGGGGCGTCCATCAATCGGAAGATCGCATCGACCGCGTCGGGCATCGCCATGAACGGGATGCGGGAATCGGGGCGAACGAAACATTCGTACATTTTTCCTTCCGCCGCCGCGTGCAACATCTCGGGCGCGTAATCCGAGGTGCCGCCGCTGGGCAACGTGAACGCCGAGATCAAACCGGGGAAGCGCAGGCACCGGAAATCGACTTTGCCCGAAAGGGGATCGGCCGCGAGTTGTTTGTAGTGCCGGGTGTAATAGCGGCCCAAATGTTCGCAATAGAGTTTGTTCGCCCCGTAGATCGTGGTGGGGAAGTTGAAGGCATCTTCGGCCACGCGGCCGGCGCGATTCTTCTCGGCCACGCTCGGCAACCCGTAGGCCGCGATGCTGCTGGGGAAGAAGAAGCGCACCGGTCGCCCGTGCGATTCCCCTTCGTGCTGGGCGAACTCCAAAAGGTTCAACGTCCCTTCGACGTTCACCTTGTGGGCGAGCGCCGGGCTGAACTCGCTGCGGGTGCTGAGCAGCGCCGCCAAGTGGAACACCCGATCGACCTCGTAGGTGGCCACGATCCGTTCGAGGAGTTCGGCGCTGCGGATGTCGCCGGTGAACTGTTGCCGAACGCGCTTGCCGAGTTCCGGCGAAAGCGGGTTCAAATCGATGGTGATGATCGGCTGGCGGGACACCTCGGAGAGGCGCTCGATGAGGCTGTGGCCGATCTCCCCACTGGCCCCGGTAATGAGAATAGACGATGCCCGCGACATGCCGAGGAACTCCCTGAGAAAATGCTTTTCAACGACTGCCCGATTTGGCTTTGCAGGTCACTTGCAACACGATCGTGCGGCACAAGACACAACGGCAGCCGGGGGATTTTATGGAGTTTTATCCCAAATGTGGCATCACTTCCCATTCACCAACGCCATCAACTCGCTTCTCGTCATCGGGTTGGTTTTGAACAATCCGCGCATGGCGCTCGTGATCGTCTTGGCGCCGGACTTCTTCACGCCGCGGATCGTCATGCACATGTGCGTGGCTTCGAGGATCACGCCGACGCCGCGGGGTTGCAACTCGTTCATGATGAGGTCGGCGATCTCCTCCGTCATCCGTTCCTGCACCTGCGGCCGCTTGGCCACCGCGTCCACCACGCGGGCCAATTTGCTCAGCCCCACGACCTTCCCGTTCGGCAGGTAGGCAATGTGCGCTTGGCCGAGGAACGGGACCAAGTGGTGTTCGCAACAACTCGAAAAGTCGATGTCCTTCACCAGCACCATCTCGTTGTGCGGTTGCGTGAACATTTTTTTGAGGTGCAGGCTGGGATCGGTGTGCAGGCCGCTGAAGATCTCGGCGTACATGCGGGCGACGCGGTCCGGCGTTTCCAGCAGCCCTTCGCGGTTCGGGTCTTCGCCGATGGCGATGAGGATTTCTTTCACCGCGGCACGCAGCCGGGGCATATCGACGCCGATCACGTTCTTCACCACGCTATCGTCGGTTTCGTATATGCACGGCGACGCCGGATCCATCGCTTTGCGGAAGAGGGCTTCAATGGGGTTAGGTGCGTTCATAATGATAACAGCGAAGCGTGAGTTTGAACGTTGACCAATCACCCTGCGAGCCGGGAGCGTGAGTGTATCACCGGCTCGCCAGTGTTGGTTGGAATCGGTTCGAGCACTCCGAATTTCCCAACCGCACCGGCGAGTACCCATCAATCGATGATCTTGTTCAACGGGTATTCCACCAAGCCGCTGGCGCCGGCGCGCTTCAGATCGGGGATCAACCTCCGCACGGCGCCTTCGTCGAGGATCGTGTTCACGTCCACCCAGTCGGGGTCCGAGAGGCTCATGATCGTCGGCTTCTGCAAGGCGGGCAGCAGCGCCAGCACCGCTTCGAGATGCTTCTTCGGGACGTTCATCATCAGCCCGACTTTCCCCTCGGCGGCCATCGCTCCGCGGAGCATCAGAATGAGATCGTCCATCTTCCGGCGCTTCCACGGATCCTCGGCGGCGGCGGTGTTGGCGATGAAGCGCGTGGTGCTGTGCAGAAGATCGCAGACGATCCGCAGGTTGTTCGCCCGCAAGCTGCTCCCGGTTTCCGTCACTTCCACGATGGCGTCGGCCAACTTCGGCGGCTTCACCTCGGTGGCGCCCCAACTGAATTCCACGTTCGCCTTCACGCCGTGGGAGGCCAACCATTTGTTGGTGATGTTCACCACTTCCGTGGCGATCCGCTTCCCTTCCAAATCCTTCGGGGTTTGAATCGGCGAATCGTTGGGCACGGCCAGCACCCACCGCACCGGCTTCCGGCTCACTTTGCTGAACACGAGTTCCGCGAGTTCCTCCACCTTCGCATCGCTCTCGACGATCCAATCTTTGCCGGTGAGGCCGCAATCGAGGGAGCCGTCTTGAACGTAGCGGGCCATTTCTTGGGCGCGGATGAGCGTGCAATGGATTTCGTCGTCGTCGATAGCCGGGTAGTAATTGCGGCTGGCGAAGGTGAGCTTGTAGCCCGCTTTGCGGAAGAGTTCGGCCGTGGCTTCTTGCAGCGATCCGGCGGGGATACCGAGTTTCAACAGTGGTTCGGGCATGGTTTTTCGGCGGGGGTTGGCAGAGGTTCGGCGGAGTGCCTAAAGTAATGGGAACGAATCTCCACCTTGGAAAAGTACGATGGGCCTGCTCTCCGCCAACCCCGAATCCCGCCGGGCGTTCCTACAATTGGGCGCGGGGGCCGCAGTGATTACCGGGTTGTATTCGCTCGGCGGTCGGTTGATGCAATCGAAGGTTCGACCGGACATCGCCGGGGTCGGCGCCTATGGCCCGTTGGCCACGGCCAAAGATGAAACCACCGGCTTGGCCCTCATCAAACTCCCGGAAGGCTTCCGCTACCGCACCCTCAGTTGGGCGAAAGATCCGCTTTCGAACGGCATGAGCACGCCCAACGCCCACGATGGCATGGCCGCGGTGAAGCAAACCGGCAGCGCGATCACGCTGATTCGCAACCACGAACGGGCGGGGAAAGGGGCCGCACTCGGGAACGCCGCAGAATCGTACGACCTCGCCGCCCCCGGCGGATGCACCACCTTGGAATTCGACGGAACGAGCGAGAAATTACTGAGCAGCCGCATCAGCCTCAGCGGCACGTTGCAGAATTGCGCCGGCGGGCCGACGCCGTGGGGTTCGTGGCTCAGTTGCGAAGAGAACGTCGGCGATCCCGCGACGAAAGAGAAGAGCGGCAAGCCCATAGGGTACACCCGCGATCACGGTTGGGTGTTCGAGGTGAAGGCCGAAGCAACTGCACCGCCGGTGCCGCTCACCGGCTTGGGCCGATTCGTCCACGAAGCCGTGGCCATCGATCCGGGAACGGGCATCGTTTACCTCACGGAGGATAGCAACCCGGCGGGCTTCTACCGTTACATTCCGAAAGTGCCGGGCGATCTCGTGAGTGTTGGAAGGTTGGAAATGCTTTTGGCCATCGGCCGAAGCGATACTCGGAAGCGAATCCCCGCGAACGCGGAATACGATGTTGCTTGGGTGCCCATCGCCGATCCCACCTTGGCCCATTCGCCGAAAAGCCGCGATGGCAAGGGCGTGTTCACCCAAGGTCAAAAACTGGGGGGATCGTCGTTCGCCCGCCTCGAAGGCGTCTTCTTCACCGATGGGCGATTGGTCATCACCGCGACCACCGGCGGCAACGCTTCGCAAGGGCAAGTTTGGGAATACACCCCCGGCACGGAAAAGCTCCGGTTGTTGTTCGAATCTCCTTCCAAAGAGATTTTGAACATGCCGGACAATCTGTGTGCCACCCCGAACGGTTGCGTTGTGCTCTGCGAAGACGGCGGCCGCCGCGGCCAGCGGTTGCAAGCTCTCACTCCGACCGGGGAACTCTTCCCGTTCGCCGAAAACGCGATGGTGTTGAAGGGGGAGAAGAACGGATTCAAAGGGGATTTCCGCGGCGGCGAATGGAGCGGCGTGTGCTTCAGCCCCGATGGCAAATGGATGTTCGCCAACATGCAATCCCCCGGGGTGACCCTCGCCATCACCGGGCCGTGGGAAGACGGGCCGTTCTAGAGCGTTCGGTTCGCCAGGCGGGAAAACAACTTCACCCGAGCGGCGGGCGTCAGCCCGCTGAGGTGTTCGACACGAAAGTATGTAATCATCGCCCCATCGTTACGCCGATCCCCTCCAGAATTCCCGACTATTCGGGAATCGACCCGAAAACGCAGCCCGATTCCTACAGCCCTAATTCGGCAACAACTGCGACCACAATTCGGTTCGGGACAAGTTGTCGTTCGGCACGCAATCGGCCAGCGGTAGCCGGTTCGTCGAGCGGATGTTGACGGTGGTCGAGACCGGCCGCCGCCAGAACCGCAACGTCTTCGAGTGGCTCACCGAGGCGGTGCGGGCGAAGTTGAGCGGGCAACCAGGGCCGGGGCTACTCGCTCCCGCTTGACGGAATCCCAAGTCCGTCGCCGTCGCCTGTCATTCAATTAGTTTGGCCAATTGTTGAAGCACGTCGCACAATTCCTTGATCTCTTCAGTATTCAACTCAACCGGATCGCCATGCTTCGTGATACACTTCAAGTGCAACGAGGATTCGGATTCAATCCACATCACGATGTCCCCGTTGCTCAGTTTGGTGATTTCCGTATTTGCCGGTTCCATGATACGCCACCTCTTTATTGCGCTGTTGGAAAATGTGGGTTGCGCGACAGGATCATTTTCCAATGATTCAAGCGTATTTCCGTCATTCCCGCGAAGGCGGGAATCCAGTTGCTGCAATGAGCAAATGACAGTCCATTCCTATTGTGCTCGATTCGGAAAAGGCATGGATTCCCGCCTTCGCGGGAATGACGGATCATTTGTAGCATTCGCCGTGTCGAACACGATTGGGAGTCAGCCCGTTGAGGTGTTCGTACCCAGCAGACTGACGCCCGCCGCTCGGATGATCAAATTCTAGCCACCGTTGTTCGGCTCGCCGGCTTCTGCCTTGCGGTAGCGGTACCCCACGTCCACTTGCTCGAAGCCGAGGGCTTTGCAAATTCCTATCCCGGCGGGATCGTCGGCCCACACTTGCAACTCCGCGACCGCGAAGAATTGATCCTGCAACAACCGGAGAATGCTGGCGAGCAGGAACTTCGCCAAGCCCTGCTTGCGGAGGTGCGCCCGGATTTCCACATCGAAGATCCCGGCGGCCGGCATGTTCCACTTCCAACTGAAACCTTCCAAATCCCAATGCACCGCCCGACCGGCGAGCAGCCCGGTCATTTTGTCGGTAATGCGGAACTCGGTCGGTTCCAAGATGCCCCAAAGGCACTCTTCCCACCAATTCGCACTCGTCGTCGGGCGGATCAATTGAATGTCGAAGCGGCGTCGCAAACCGATGAAGCGGGCATCGGCGATGTTCACCGGCGTATCGAGCCGGCGTTGGAACACGAGGTGCGCTTCGCCGCGATCGTAGCCCATTTTCTTCAGGTAACCCTCGGCATCGGGATCGCTGGCCAAGATGCCCGGGGAGTTCGCGCCGCCGTACAAGCCGAAAAGAAACGGGTTGAACGGACGTTGCGAACCGACCACGATCACTTCCGCACCGCCGACTTTCAAATACTCTTCGGCGCGTCGCATCAGCTCCTTGCCGATGCCGCGTTTGCGGTGGCTCGGCCGCACTAACACACAACAGACCACCCCGCCGGTTTTATCGAGGGCGTTGCGTTCTTCATTGGGGCCGAACCCGGCGAGGGCGAAACCGACGATCCGATTGTTGTCCGAATCCTCTACCGCCACGATCAACCCGGCCGGATCGAAGTACGGTTTGCTCATGATCCAACGGTCGAGCATCCCGGCCAAGCGAATCGGGTACGCGGAGCGGCCGGTCAGACACTCGTTCCAGACCTCGACGAGGGCCGGCGGATCGTTGTTACGGAATGGGCGATAAATCATGACATCGCGGATGCGGGAACGTCGAGTGAAGTGCGTAGTATACCCACCGCACCGCAATCAGCAACCGGACACCTTTCCCCGATCCCGCCGACGGCCCCACGCATACACTATCCCAATCACTTTTCCGCGAAGGAATGCCGCCATGCCCGGTGCCAACGTTTCGGATGCGTACAACCGCGAACTCCTCGAAGAACAATACGCCCGTTGGCAGAACGATCCGCAAGCGGTCGATCCTTCGCTCGATGCGTTTTTCCGAGGGTTGGAATTCGCCGGGCACGCTCCGAACCCGGAAATGCCCGGAACCGGGTTGTCCATCGATGTGCGGTTGCAAGTGGCCGCCGTCCGACTCATCACCACTTACCGCGATCTCGGCCACCTGCTCGCCGATACCGATCCGCTGGCGGAAGCGCCGAACGCCGAGATGCCGTGGGCGCTTTCGATGGAACGCTTCGCCGTGAGCGAAGCCGACCTCGATGTGCTCATCGATCCTTCGATGTTCTTCGGAATGTCCGGCCGCGTGAAGCTCGGTTTCCTCCTGCAGGCACTCCGCGAAACCTACTGCCGCAGTATCGGCGTCGAATACATGCACATCCAAGGGTTCGAGCAACGGCGTTGGCTCGCCTCGCGGATGGAGCCGACCCGCAACCGCCCCGAGATGCCCCGGCAGAAGAAGTTCCGCACGCTCATGGTCCTGCACTGGGCCGAAATGTTCGAACAGTTCCTCCACCGAAAATACGTCGGGCAGAAGCGCTTCTCCCTCGAAGGGGGCGAAACGCTGCTACCGATCCTCGATGTAATCGTCGAACGTTCGCCCGCCCTCGGCGTCAAGGAAATCATCATCGGCATGGCCCACCGCGGCCGCTTGAATGTGCTCGCCAACTTGCTCCAAAAGCCGTTCGAAGAAATCTTCAATGAATTCGAAGACATGTACCTGCCAGAGAGTACCCGCGATGGCGACGGCGACGTGAAGTACCACATGGGCTTCTCCGCCGACATCAAAACCACCGATGGCGGCAGCGTTCACCTCTCGTTGGCCCCGAACCCCAGCCACCTCGAAGCGGTGAATCCGGTGGTGGAAGGCCGCGTGCGTGCCAAGCAACGCCGGCACAAAGATTCCGAACGCATCACCGGCGTGCCGCTCATCATCCACGGCGACGCCGCGATCGCGGGTCAGGGCGTGGTGATGGAAACGATGAACCTCGCCAACCTCACCGGCTACCGCACCGGCGGCACCATCCACCTCGTGGTGAACAATCAGATCGGCTTCACCACGCAGCCGCGCGATGCCCGCAGCACCCAATACTGCACCGACGTGGCGAAGTTCATTCAAGCCCCGGTGTTCCACGTGAACGGCGAGGATCCGGAAGCGTGCGTGTACGTCGCGCAGTTGGCGCTCGAATACCGCCAAGAATTCCGTTCGGATGTCGTCATCGATATGCTCTGCTACCGCAAGTACGGGCACAACGAAGGGGACGAACCTTCGTTCACGCAACCGCTGATGTACCGGCGCATCTTGGCGAAGATCGGCATCGCCCGCACTTACACGAACCAACTCGTGGAGCGCGGCGACTTGAAACAAGAAGAAGCCGACGCCATCGATGCCAGCTTCCAAACCCGCCTCGACAGCGCATTGCAGGAAGTGAAAGGCGGGCCGCCCCGCAAGAAGGGAATGAAGGGCTACGCCGGAACGTGGGTCGGCCTCAGCAACGCGTACAGCCACGAACCGGTAGCCACCGGCGTTCGCGGCGAGGTGCTGGATCGCATCGCCGAAAGGCTCTTGGCGGTTCCCGCCGATTTCGACATGCACCCGAAGCTCAAAGGCATCATCACCGCCCGCCGGGATAACGTGGTCGGCCGCAAACCCGTCGATTGGGGGACCGCCGAAGCGCTCGCCTACGGCTCGATCGTGCTGGAAGGTTACCCGGTGCGGCTCAGCGGCCAAGATAGCCGCCGCGGGACTTTCAGCCACCGCCATGCGTACTACACCGATTACAACAACGAACGCAGCTTCTGCCCATTGGCGGAACTCGATCCGAACCAAGCCACGTTCTTCGCCTTCGATAGTTGCCTCTCGGAAAACGCCGTGCTCGGCTTCGAGTACGGTTACTCGCTCGACGCCCCCGATAGCCTCGTGATCTGGGAAGCCCAATTCGGCGACTTCGCCAACGGTGCCCAAGTGGTGATCGATCAGTTCATCGCCTCCGGCGAATCGAAGTGGAACCGCGGCAGCGGGCTGGTGCTCCTTTTGCCGCACGGCCACGAAGGCCAAGGCCCCGAGCACACCTCCGCCCGGCTCGAACGCTTCCTGCAACTCTGCGCCGAAGATAACATGCAGGTGTGCAACTTCACCACCCCGGCGCAGTGCTTCCACGCCTTACGCCGCCAAGTGAAACGCCCGTTCCGCAAGCCGATGATCGTGATGACGCCGAAGAGCCTGCTGCGGAGTTCGCTCTCCCCGATGGAAGAATTCATCTCCGGCCGGTTCCGCGAAGTGTTGGACGATGCGACCGCGAAACCCGAACTCGTGAAGCGGGTGCTCCTCTGCAGCGGCAAGGTGTACTTCGACCTATTGGCGAAGCGGGACGAAGCGCAGCGGAACGATATTGCGATCGTGCGATTGGAGCAAATCTACCCTTGGCCGGAAGAGCAATTGAAGGCGGTGTTGGGCCGCTACTCGCAAGCCGAGCGCGTGTGGGTGCAGGAGGAATCGCAGAACAACGGGGCGTGGTTCTTCGTCGATCCGCGGTTGCGCGAGTTGGGTTACGAGGCGAAGTATTGCTGCCGGGATGCGAGTTCCAGCCCGGCCACCGGTTCGCACCGCGTTCACAAGTTCGAGCAGGATCGGCTCGTCGCCGCGGCGCTCGATTCCCCGATGCCGTTTTTGGTCAGCGTCGTGAAGAAGGGCTGATCGCGATACCATTCGGTCGACTTGTACCCTCTCCCCTTGGAGGGAGAAGGTGAGAAAGCCGCTCGGCGAATCACGAGACCAGCCGGAAGAAGAGTTCTTCAAAGTCGTCTTCCCGATGCTCGGCGGCGAGTTCGGGGAGCGTACCGCACGCGACCATGCGGCCCTTGGAAACGATGGCCACGCGGTCGCAGAGTTTCTTCACCTCGGTGAAGATGTGCGTGGAAAAGAGGATGGTTTTCCCCTGTTCCCGCAACGCGGCCACGTTTTGCAGCACCGCCCGCTGCACGAGAATATCCAGCCCGGCGGTAGGTTCATCGAGGATCAGCACGGGCGGATCGTGAACCAAGGCGCGGGCGATCGACACCTTCTGTTTCATCCCGGTGCTGAGCCGCCCGCCGACCACATCGCGGAAGTCGTTCATTTGCAGGCTTCGGAAGAGTTCGTCCAACCGGGCGTTCAAACCATCGCCCTTCAATCCGTAGAGCTTGCCGTAGTAGCTCACCATCTCCCAGGCGGTCATGCGGTCGTATACGCCGGTGTTGGCGGAAAGGAAGCCGATCGATTGCCGAACTTGCGAAGGTTGCGTAACGACGTCGTAACCCGCCACCGTGGCGAACCCGGCCGTCGGCTTCAGCACGGTACAGAGCATGCGCAGCGCGGTGGTCTTGCCGGCCCCGTTGGGGCCGAGCAAACCGAAGACTTCCCCCGGCGGCACCGAGAACGTGAGATCCTCGACTGCGGCGACCGGTTTGCCATCCGGGCCGGTGAAAGATTTGGTCAGGCCTTCGAGTTCGATCATCACTGCGTCCCCGTTTACTGACAGTCATGTTGGGAAAGCCACACGAATGAAACCAATCTCCGTCATTCCCGCGGAGGCGGGAATCCAGTGTTTTCCCTTGGGATTCCCGCCTTCGCGGGAATGACGGGGCAGGGTAACTGCTCGCGTGTGATGGCATAGCATTTCTGACCGTCCGCTCGAAGACTCGCGTCGCGGCTAAACATTTACGTGTCGTCCGCCGGGAAATCGGGTTTGTCGAACTTAGTCGGATCGAACGTTCCACGGGCCTCGGCTTCCAACATCCGGATGCGGGCATCCATTTCCCGCAGCGTCACGTTCATCCCGGCGAGTTGCGTATTCAGATCGGTTCGCGGCTTGGGCCGCGGCACTTCCGGATAGTTCAACTGGCGCTGCAACGCATGGAATAGGAACAGCGGCTCGCGGCCCCGGCTCGCCTTCGCAATCTTGCCTTCCTTCTCCCCGAACAACGGCGGCAGGGACGGAACATACTCGGAATCCGTACGCAACTGTTCGTTCACATACAAGTGCGAACGCAGGTACACGAGGTCGGCGAAATCGACGATGCCGACCTGCTTGCGGACGAGTTCCGCGTAGGCTTGCCAATCGCCGGGGTAGAACGGATCGCCGCCGATGGCGTCGAGGCCGTCGTCGTAACCCAATCGGTTGCGGCAGATCGCTTCGAACTGGTACACGAACAAACCGGAAAGGCTCGGCTCCCCAGCCTTATAGGTCGCTTCGCGTTCGAGCACCAACAGCGCCGCGGCCATATCGAACTTCATCCCTTCTTTTTCTGCGGCCCGCATCACGAACGCTTGATACGGGGTGAAATAGTGCGAGAGCTTGGCGAAACCGCTGGAGATCAACCCGGCGTGCTTTAACTCGGTGGCGAGGAATTGCACGGCCATCGGCAGCTTGGTGGTGCTGAGGATTTCCTGATCGATCTCGAAAAGGATATCCTGCGCGGGAACGTTCTCGGAGAAGCGTTCGCGGAAGGTGCGGAAGAAGTACGCCTGTTCGATGCACTCGTCGCGGTCGGGGAGCGTGGCAGGATTCATGAGGTTATGGTAGGCGAAGTCGGCGGAACGCGACGTTTTCAACCCATTGGGTCGAAAGTATTTCTCGACACTTTCTTGACACTTTCTCGACACATGCGAACATGAACTCAGATGTTCGCACCCAATTTCACCCTCACGCCGAAGATCCTTCGTGCACTGATGGCCATCGAAGCCGATCGGCAAATCGTCGCTTCGATCCCACTCGCCCCGCCGATGCTCGAAGCGTTGCGGCGGACGGCCCGTTTACTCGCCACCCACTTATCGACGCAAATCGAAGGGAACCGGCTCACCCGCGATCAAGTGCGTGCCGTCGTCGAAGGCGAAGGCAACTTCCCGGGGCGAGAACGCGATGAAGCGGAAGTGAAGAACTATTTCGCCGCGCTCGAGTTCGTGGAGCAACTCTCCCGGAAGAAATCGAATCTGACCGAACGCAAGGTACAAACGATCCACGGGTGGGTGATGCTCGGCAAAGGGAAGCCGTCACCGTATCGGCGCGGTCAGAATGTGATCCGCGATCAACGCAGCGGACGGACGGTGTACCTGCCGCCGGAGGCGAAAGATGTATCCGGGTTGATGGCCGAACTGATTCGTTGGGTGAATGCGAACGTTCGCAGCCGCGAATGGCCGGTGCCGGTGATCGCGGGCTTGGCGCATTACCAATTCGCCACGATCCATCCATACTTCGATGGGAACGGTCGCACCGCTCGCATCCTTACGAATCTGCTGATGCACCGCGGCGGCTACGGTTTGAATGGGATTTATTCGTTGGAGGAGTATTACGCCGCGAACTTGGAAGGCTATTACGCCGGGCTTTCGGTAGGCCCGAGCCACAACTACTATTTCGGCCGAGCCGAGGCGGATGTCACGCCGTTCTTGGAATACTTTCTCTCGGGTATGAGTGAAGCCTTCGGCAAAGTGCGTGGGCGAGCGGAAGAATTCCGGGGGCACGGCGACACTTGGGCCGATTCCGAGTTGCGGCAACTCTCGCCGCAACAGCGGCACGCCCTCGGATTGTTTCGCAAACAAGTGGCCGTCACATCGCGGGAGATCGCATCGTTCTTTTCCCTCACTCCGAGGGCGGCCACGGCATTGTGCCGCAAGTGGGTCGCATCGGGGTTTTTGCGTATCGACAACCCATCCACCAAAGCCCGTTCCTTCCGGTTAGCTCCCCGATTCGAGCAAACACTGCGAAACGATTGAAGGGGTGGCGCGTTCTGCGCGATTCGCACCGGCGCCCACCCGAGATATTCGGCGGGTTCGGGTACAGATGGAATTGGAATGCCCCGGAGAGTCGGGCAAAGTAAAGGAGGATATCTGCGGACTTCCGCGGGCGTACGCACCATGTATCAGCAACGGCGTGGGGGGTAGTCATGTTTCTTCGGTTCCCATTCAACATCGCGTTGGCACTGCTTGTGGCTTCGGCCGTGGCGCCGGCCGCTCGGGCTTCGCACTGCGGCTTCTGCCGCTACCCGGCGGCCAGCATCGCACCGGAACAATGCGCCCCGGTGGTGATCGCCCCCCAAGTGGCGTATCGCACCGTCACCGAATACCAAACCGAAGTGCAATACCGGCCCGTGGCCCGCACGGTGTACGAAGCTCAAACGGTGACGAAACAGCGGCCGGTGATGGAGAACTACACGGTCGCGGTTCCCTTTACCACGAGCCGCCCGGTGGTGGAACAGCACGAACAAGTCGTCACGTCGTACGTCAACCGCCCGATGTATGAAACGCACTACCAGGAACAGCGTTACACGGTGAACCGCCCGGTCTGCCGGGAGTACCCGGTGCAGATTCCCTATTGCACTTACCACCCGGTGTACGAACAGCACGTTCGCCAAGTGACCAAGACCGTGAACCGCCCGGTGGTGAACGAGTACCAAGAAGCGATCCCGTACACGGTGAATCGCCCGGTGTACGAACAGCACGTGCGCGAAGTGCCTTACACGACCTACCGCCGCGTCGTCGAGCCGTACACCGTGCCGGTGTATTGGACGACGCAACACCCGGTGTACGAACAGCATGTTCGCGAGCACCGTTACACGGTGTGCCGGAATGAAGTGCAATACTTCCAAGAGCCGCAGTGCTTCACGACCTACCGCACGGTTCCGGAAACCGTCTCGCACCAAGTGCCGGTTACGCGCTACCGCACGGAACAGCTCTGTCGCACGGAAACCCGCAGCCGCATGGTAGTGGAACCGGTGACGACCGAACGGGTGGTTCAATATCAAACGGGCGAATGCCAAACGGTGAGCGAATACATTCCCGGGCCGGTGGTCACGCGGGCGGTTCGCTTGCCCGGCACTTGCACGTTCGACCCTTGCACCTGCACCTCGCAGTATTGCCCCGGCCAAGTGGTGTGCGAACAAGTGCAATGCCCCGGCCGCACGGTTTGCAAGCAAGTGTGGGTTCCCCGCACCGAATGCCGCACGATCCGCGAGACGCACAACGTCTGCCGCACGGTGTGCGAAGAAGTGCAAGTGCCGTACACCCGCTGCGTGCCCTACACGGAAATGCAATGCTACCAAACGACGGTGTGCCGCGTGGTGCCGGAAGTGCAAACGCGAATGGTCACCCGTTGCGTCGTTCAAAAGATTGCCGAAGAGAAATGCGTTCAGATCCCGTACACGACATGCCGGATGGAAGTGCAACAGCACACGAACATGGTCACGCGGTACCGTTGCTACACGGTGCCGGAGCAGCACGTTCGCCAATGCAACTACACGACCTGCCGCATGGTGCCCGAGCAGCACGTTCGCTACGTCACCCGCCGGGTGTGCAGCTACGTTCCGGAAACCTATGTGCAGAACATTCCGTACACGACCTGCCGGATGGTTCGCCAAGATCACGTTCGCACGGAGATCCGCCGTTCGGTCGAGTACGTTCCGGAGGAATGCGTGCGTCAGATCCCGGTTCGCACCTGCCGCATGGTGCAGGAGCCGGTGTGCCGGGTGGTGAAGCACTGCACGGTGAAGTACGTGTGCGAACAGCACACGCGGTACGAGACCCGCACCGCTTGCCGGATGGAATGCTACAATGAGTGCGTGATGGTTCCGAAAACCGTTTGCGAAATGCAGGCCTTCACGGTGTGCAAGCCGGTCACGCGTTGCGTGCCGGTGTGCGTGCCCGTGTGTGAGTGAACCTTGCTCCCCTCTCCTCGCGGGAGAGAGGCTGAGGGTGAGGGGGCAATTGGACGAAACGATCACTCATCATCACTTCAACACCCGCCCTTGGCGGGTGTTGTGCATTTCAAGCCAATACGGTTCATAAATTGAGAAATACCCCCTCACCCCCAGCCCCTCTCCCGCGAGGAGAGGGGAGCAAGATGGCCATGATCCGCGTCGGCGCCGTGAACTACCTGAATACCAAGCCCCTCATCGAAGGGTTGGAGCAGTTCGCGCCGAACATCCGCCTCACGCTCGACCTGCCCAGCCGCCTCGCCGATCAATTGGAGCGCGGCGAAATCGATGCGGGTTTGATCCCCGTCGCGGAGGTATTTCGAGGCGGTTATGCCTTCCTGCCGAATATTGCGATTGCTTCCCGCGGTGCGGTGCTGAGCGTCACGCTGTTCAGCAAAGTGCCGTGGAACGAGATCCGCAGCGTGGCCTTGGATGAAGGATCGCGCACCTCCGCGATGCTCACGAAGATTTTGTTAGCCGGGTGCTTACCACCCTCTCCCGTCGAGGGAGAGGAGAACCAGAAAAACTCAATCAAGTACCAACAACTCCCCATCGACGCCGACGCCGATGCGGTGGACACCGACGCTGTGCTTCTCATCGGCGACCGCGCGATGAAGGCCTGCCTGCCGAAGTTCGGCTACAGCTACGACCTCGGCCAAGCGTGGTACGAACGCACCGGGTTGCCGATGGTATTCGCCGTGTGGGCCGTGCGGCCGGGTGTCGATCTCGGCGGAGCCGAGGCCGCGTTCGATAAGGCCAAACGGCACGGCCTCGCCCACGCGGGCAGCATCGCCGCCCGCGAAGCCGCAATCTTGGGCCTCGACCCCGGCTACTGCAGGCGGTACTTCGATACTATCATTCAATACGATCTCGGGCCGAGGGAACTCGCCGGGTTGAAGCGCTTCCACGAACTCGCCATGCAACTCGGCCTCGCGCCGGAAGGAGGGCACCTTGAGCACTACCATCGACCGCATTTTGTCGAAAGCCGTTGACGGCGAACGCATCTCCTTTGCCGAAGGCGTCGAACTCATGGCGTGCAAAGATCTGCACAAGCTCGGCCGGGCCGCCCACGCCGTGACCATGCGACTTCACCCCGAGCCGTACCGAACCTACAACATCGATCGCAACGTGAACTACACGAACGTGTGCGCGGCGGTGTGCGATTTCTGCGCCTTCTACCGCAAGACCGGGGACGCCGAAGCCTACGTGCTCACCCGCGAGGAACTGTACGCCAAGATCGAGGAAACCATCACCCTCGGCGGCGATCAAATCCTCATGCAAGGCGGCATGCACCCGTCCCTCAAACTCGAATGGTACGAAGAACTCCTCCGCGATCTGCGTTCGAGATATCCATCGGTCAACTTGCACGCCTTCAGCCCGCCGGAGATTTACCACTTCGCCAAGCTCAATAAGCTACCGCTCGAAACCGTGTTGAAACGATTGAAAGACGCCGGCCTCGGCAGCCTCCCCGGCGGCGGCGGGGAAATCCTCGTCGACCGCGTGCGCAAGCTGCTCACGAAGAACAAAGCCTTGACGGACGAATGGTTGGAAGTCTGCCGCGTGTGGCACAAACTCGGCGGCAAAGGTTCCGCCACGATGATGTTCGGCCACATCGAAACCGACGCCGAGCGCATCGAACACCTCGACCGCCTGCGTACGCTTCAAGACGAAACCGGCGGCTTCACCGCCTTCATCTGCTGGACGATGCAGCCCGGCCACAAGATGGCCGACTACCCCGAGCAGGGGGCATTCGAATACCTGCGTGTGCAGGCCATCGCTCGGTTGTACCTCGACAACTTCCCAAACATCCAATCCTCGTGGGTGACGCAGGGTGCGAAGATCGGCCAGTTGGCGCTCTTCTTCGGCGCCAACGACATGGGCAGCCTGATGATCGAAGAGAACGTGGTCGCCTCGGCCGGCACGGTTCACCACCTCACGCTCGAACAAATCCGCGGCAGCATCCGCGAAGCCGGTTGGCAACCCCGCCAGCGCAACGTCTATTATCAACTCTTGGAAGAGAAAGCGGCGGCGTGAATGGCGGCGGCAATCGAATCGAGTTCCGGCATCTGCTTTGCAAGGTAGTCCGAAACAAGTTCGATTCGTTTTCATGTGCCCCATGCCCCACGACATCCCGGATTACGATCCCTTCCAATCGGCCTATCACGAGGCGTTCCGCCCCGAGTTGTACTCGTTACTCGACGCCTTGCCCCTACCCCCCGGAGGGCACGTCATCGACTTGCCTTGCGGCAATGGTTTCTACACCCGCCGATTGGCCGAGCGCCTCGGCCCCGATCAACGCCTGACCGCCGTGGATCAGTGTGAATCCTATTTGAACGATGTCCGCGAGCAGGTGGTGGCTTTACCGGGAACCGTGGATGTGCGAAGGGGGGATGCGTACCGATTGCCGTTTCAAGATGCCACCTTCGACTTGGTCTGGAGCGCGCAGAGTCTCATTAGCTTGGATCCGAACCTCGCGGTGCGAGAAATGTACCGCATTTGCAAACCCCAGGGTTTCGTTGCCATCCTCGAAGTCGATCAGTTCCACCACGTGGTGCTGCCTTGGCCCGCGGAGCTCGAAGTGGCCCTGGCGTCGGCGACGCTCAAGGCGAGCATTCGAAAATACGGCGATGGGGTCAAACTCTCACCGGCCCGGCGGCTACGGCCCATCTTGCGCGCCGCGGGATTTGCATCGATTCGCCGATGGAACTACCCGCTCGAACGCACGGCACCATTCGAACACGCCACCCACGATTTTCTCGAACGGCATTTCCAATCTCTGCGCGATTTCGCTTATCACGAGCTCTCCCAAGAAATGAAATCATCATTTGATCGATATACCGATTCCACCTCCCCCGTTTCGCTGCAACGCTCCGCCGATGCGGAACTCGAATGCATGAATGTGCTATATTTGGCTTCCCCTACCGCGCCCAGCGGCACGGCATGAAAGTCTACCGCTCGACCGCGAGTCTTACGGGCTACTCTCGACCCTCGTTCGATTCTGATGGGACGTAAACTGGGCAAGAACGATCTCTATTTGGCAGCAAGCGACACTGTCGAGGGGGTGCCCGGGGGGCCTTGTCAAACTCCGTCAGTAAGTGTCGCAACACCCGGCATGACGGGGCTTCCCCCAGCATGCCGGGTTTATTAGAATACCCACATGACCCCCGAAGAAGTAGGAACGATGCTTGTTCAACAAGGCATCGATTCTGAAAGCGATATTGGTCTTTATGCCATGAAGCTTCGTACCCGCAGCGACGAGGAAATGGCGGCTAGGAATGCCATGATTCCTCCCCCAAAGCGAGTTCCCCCTCCCGGCAAGACGATTTTGGACATGATCGTCGGCAAGATCCCGTATGAAAGTGAGGAGGATCGCAAACGAACCTTCGAATTGTTGGAACGCATGTCGTGAACGCACTGAAGTACATTCTGGATACGAATATCACCGTCCATTTCGTCCGCGGCAGCGACCACCTCGCCCCGACCTTCTTCGACCGCTTCCGAATCGAACCCCGATGACATATTCCGACGATGAAGCCCCGTTGCACGCCATCGAGAAAGTCCGCATTCTCCAGCGGGTCGCGGCGTATTACGGCCTCTGCGAAGGCGTGCGCAAATCGAGCACCGGTAGCCTCGTTTTCGGCGGCATCATGCTCGCCGTGTGGCATTTCCTGTTGCCGGACAAAATGAAATTCGATTGGTTCGGCATCGTCTATTTGGTGCTTGCCGTCGCGGAGTTCGGTATCGGGTTGCTCAACCGTTTCGCCCCTTCCGCCGAAGGCGTGTTACTCGATGGCTTGGTTCTCATCGCCTTCGGCGGTTGGAACATGTTGCGCGAAGGCTTGGTGTTCATGCAGTTTCTCCCCGGCCGGCCCAGCATGATCTTCCTCTTCTTCGGCGGCTACTGGATCTACCAAGGCTTCCAGCACTGCCGGAACTATAGCATCCTGCGGCGGCTCTTCGCCGAGCGCCCCACCCGTGAACAAATCCGTTGGTACGACGGGCTTTTGAAAGAAGTCCGCTTTGCCGACCCGAAGGAAGATTCGCAAGCCCTCGCCCTGCCGACGCGGCCGCCGATCTCCGGCAAACTCCTCGGCGACATCGCCTTCTTCGCCATCGTTGCGGGGGATCCGATTATCACCACGCGGGATCAAGTGATGATCTCGATGATCGATTCGGACGAACGGGGTGCGCGGCCCGAAGCGGTGCTCGCCATCGAAGGGCACATGTTTGAACCGTTCCCGATCTCGAATGCGAATTGGGAAAACTATCGGCGGTGGAAAGCGGAGGTTTAGAGCCGGTTTCAAATTACTGTAGCGGAAGTCGCCAGACTTCCGGAACCAGCTCGGCCGGAAATCTGGCGACTTCCGCTACGAGAATTTGAAATACGGCCTAATGCCGGGATGATCGTTTTTGATACACCGCCCAGAACAAATCTTCGGATGGGTACGGCAGCTTCCACGATTTCGGGAAGAGCCGAGCGATCTTCGTGGGGATGCCGCGGCCATACTTGTGCTCAACGAGCGATTGGGCGTGGCCCATGCCGATCCATTTTTGGGCGAAGCCGGTGCCGCGGAGGCGATAGCCGCGGGCTTCCATCGCGCGTTTCAAAACGGCGGGTTTCCACCAATGCAGCACGCTCGGCGGGCTGTATTCGTGCCAAGCTTCCCCGAGAATTCTAGCGGTGCGGCTCGCTGCGTTCCACGTTTCGATCAACCAAAGACCGCCCGGTCGAGTGTGGGCATCGGCGATGCGGAACGATTCCACCGGGTCGGGCAGGTGGGCCAACACCTGCACCCAGCTCACGGCATCGAACATTCCATTCAACGATACCGTTTCGAGCGTTCCGGGGTGAATCGTCTGCCCGAGTTCCCGTCTGCCGTACTCGGCCATCGCCCGATTCGGTTCGATCCCTTCGCCAAGCCAACCCGCATTGGCATAGCCTTGAAGCAGGAAGCCGGCCGCGGCTCCGACATCAAGGAGGCGAGGTTCCAAAAGCCGCCGTACGTCGTCCGGCGCACGGCGGCACGATGTGCCGACGCTTTCATTGTTTCCGCGGCCTGGTACTATGGCATATCGCTTCAATAACCCGCCGTAACGACGACCGGCGTCGGTGAGCAACTTGGCCTCCGCAGTATAATCGGGGTAGCCCGCTCCGCCTCCGGTGAAGTAATCGTCTCCGTAAATATCTTCCACGTGATCTGGTGCCGGTTGAAACCCAGCATACCGGTGCCCGCAGCGGGAACATTCCCGTACCGGATAACCTTTGTGAACGAATACCAGCACCGTTCGAGCCGAGCCGCACAAGGGACAATCGGGGGGTGAATTCAACGGTTGTGCCGGGTTTGCCGATGGTGGGGTTTTGCTGAGGTGGGAAATGTTCGCGCCCATCGGAAATGCAATCCTAGGTTCTCATTTAGTAAGTTAATGGCGCGAGCAATTGTCTCAGAATTCGCCAGATTCGTGCTATGGTTTGGATACGCTGATAGGTGGTCGCGCAACGCCCAGAGTGGCCGCGTTTCCATCATACATATGTTAGCTAGTGTTTCCCGGTTCTACCCCGCAGGCTGCGGTCATGGTGTTCGCGTCCAATCCTCATGTTATA
>Ga0105044_10003782_pt1 | contig 20743 bp, 15 predicted proteins | sample MAT01_FD_78092 | JGI IMG/M metagenome (GOLD analysis project Ga0105044, IMG submission 78092) | Freshwater microbial communities from Lake Fryxell liftoff mats and glacier meltwater in Antarctica - MAT-01 | ecosystem: Environmental > Aquatic > Freshwater > Ice > Liftoff microbial mat | place...
CATGCTTCACCGCACCCACCCCGGCCCCGGCAACCAGATCGTTCACTACACCTGGGAGCAGCGCGAGGCCGACGCCCTGACGGCGATGGTTACTGCCGCAATCCACTTCCGCGTCGTCGCCGATGGCGAGGTCATCGCCGAGCTGCCCGACGCGTTCGTCTACCGCTGGCGCCTCTGGTCGATCCCCGAGCTCCGCGAGGCGATGCTGGAGGCAGGCTTCGCCTCGACCGAGGTTCATCAGCACATCGACGAGAAGCCCGTCCCCCTCTCGCACGGGCGGGAACTCGGCGAGAGCGGCATTGTCTGTGTCGCCGGGCGGCTATAGCCCACCGGAAACTCATCGCTGCGCGACGAGCTTGCCGCGGAACGCCAGCTCGGTCTTCATCTCCCGGGCCCGGTCGGGATCCAGCCGCATGGGGAAGATGACGCTGAACATCGAGCCGCGGCCGGGGAGCGAGTCGAGCTGGATCTCGCCCTGGAGCATTCCTGTGAGCTCCTTGGCGATCGCCAGGCCCAGGCCCGTTCCCGCGTGGCGCCGGGTGTGCCCGGTGTCGAGCTGCTGGAACTTCTCGAAGATCTTCTTCTGGTCCTCGGGCGCAATGCCCGGGCCGGTGTCCAGCACGCTCACCCGGACGCGATCCTCGCTCCCGGCCCCCGCGCTCGCGCGGCCGTACAGCCGCTCGACGCGCAGCGTCACCTTGGCGACCGTGGGCTTGCCCATCGCCCGCTCGTCGGTAGCCTTCTCGCTGGTAAACTTCACGGCGTTGGACAGCAGGTTGAACACCACCTGCTCGAACTTCTTCCGGTCCGTCTCGATGTTTGGCAGGTCGTCCCCGCCGCCGCCGCCCCGCTCGCCCCCGCCGTTCCCGCTCGCGCCGGACCCATACTCGGTAATGAGCTCGACTCCGCCGCGGTCGGCCAGCGGCTTGATCAGCGAGGCGAGCGCATCGCACGTGTCCCGCACGTGTATCGGCTCCACGACCAGGTCCATCTTGCCCGCCTCGACCTTGGCCATCTCTAGGAGTCCGTTGATCATCTCCAGCAGGCCTTTGCCCGCGTTGTGGATGTTGTCAAGGTATCGCCGCCGCTTCTGCAAGCGCGACGCCTCGTCGGGCGTCGGCCCGGCGCCGGAGGTCGTCCCGGCCTTGAACGCGTCCTCCTCCTTCTGCGTGGTCTCGAGCAGGAGCTCCGCGAACCCGATGATCGAGTTCAGCGGCGTCCGCAGCTCGTGGCTCACGCTCGCCAGAAACTCGCCCTTGATCCGGTTGGCCTCGAAAAGCGTCGCGTTTCGCTCCGCCAGCTCGCCCACCCGCAGGTCCAGCTGCGTGTTGAGCGTCCGCAGCTGCTCCTGAGCCCCGTGGATCGCCTCGAGCATCTGGTTGAACGCGTCGGAGAGCTCCTCGAACTCGTCGCCGGTCTGGATGTCCGACCGCGTCGTCCAGTTGCCCTCGCGCACCAGCTCCGCAGTGAACTTCAGCTCGCGCACCGGCGAAAGGATGAGCTTGCTGGTGATGAGGTAGAAGGTCAGCAGCGCCAGGCCCAGCGCGATGAGGCCCGCGCTGATGAGGTACGCCGTGTTGACCGCCAGCTGGGCCCCGGCGTTCTTGCTCCGCCGCTCCAGCACCACCAGCCCGGTGATCCCCCCGCCCCCCCCACCCCCAACGTCCCGCGCTGCCCTGGCATAGACATACGACCGAACCTGCAGGTCCAGCCACTCCGCATCGTGCAGCTCGAAGGCGTCGCGCTTGGTGCCAAAGAAACTGAGCGCCCGGCCGATGAAACTCTCTCGCGGCGAGCCCTCGCCGCGGGCGCTTCTCGCCGCCGCTTCCTCCGCCTGTTCGGGGCTGTAGACCGTCACGGTCGCGTCGGCGAAGCTTACCGGCACGCCCCCGGCGGGCCGCGGGCCCGCCAGCCGCACCTGATTCTCCCACGCCGAGACCAGCTGCCGCGACAGATCCTTCTGCGCCTCGTCGACGATCGCGTTCATCCGCAGCCACGGCACCGCCAGCGCCGCGAGGATGATGAGCACGACCGCGGCCCCGAAGAGCAGCAAGCACTTGTTCGCCAGAGAGATGCCGCGCCACATGAGCGGAGTGTATCGGCCGTTTCACCCGCTCCCCGAAGGCGATGGCGATTCACGCCGCCGGGCCGAGCACCCCCGCGGCCCGCCCGGCCAGCTCGCCCAGCGGCACGACGTCCCCCTTGCCCTTGTCCGACCGGGCCTTGAACTCCACGCCCCCCTGCTCGAGCGCCTTGTCGCCGATCGTCACCCGCAGCGGGATCCCGATCAGGTCCGCGTCCTTGAACTTCACGCCCGGCCGCTCGTCGCGGTCGTCGACAAGCACGTCGTACCCCGCCCCGCTCAGGTCCCGCGCGACACGCTGGGCCGCCTCCTGCTGCTTCGCGTCGTCGGGCCTCATCATGACCACCAGCGCGTGATAGGGCGCGATCGCCGCGGGCCAGATGATCCCGTCCGCGTCGTGGTTCTGCTCCACGCTCGCCGCCATCGTCCGCGACACGCCGATCCCGTAGCACCCCATGATGACCGACCGCTTCTGCTGGTCCGCCCCGAGCACCGACAGCCCGAACGCGTCCGAATACTTCGTCCCGAGCTTGAAGATGTGCCCCACCTCGATGCCCCGCGCCGTCTCGAGCCTCACGCCCGCCGTCCGCGGCGAGGGATCGCCAGCCAGCGCGTTCCGCACATCGGCCACCATCAGAGAGTCGTCGCCGCCCCGCAGACCGCCCTCTCCGTGCGTCTGTTTCGCGTGCGCCCCGGCGGCAAGCGGGTCCTTGCCCAGGTCGCGCTGCCAGTTGAAGTGCTTGACGTGGAAATCCTTCTTATCGCCGCCAGTGACCCAGAACTTGGGCTTCCCCGCACCGTCATCGAACCCGACGGCCGCGTCTCGGTCGACCAGCACCAGCACACCCTTCCTCCCGACCGCCGCCCGCGGCGAGACAAACCCGATCGCGAACCCCCCTTCGATCGCGGCCTTGGGCTCGGCGAGCTCGATGCCCGACACTCCCGCCGCGTCCCGCACCTTGCCCTCGTTGACGTCGTGATCACCGCGGACAACCGCGAGGATGTACTCCTCGCCGAACTTCGCGAGCTCCGCCTCGCCGCTTCTGACCCTGAACAGCACGCTCTTGAGCATGTGCTGCGGCTTGACCTTCAGAAACTTCACCACGTCCTCGATGCCCGGGCACCCCGGCGTATGAACTTCCTCGAGCGCCCCGCTCGCCTCGCCGGCGAAATAGCCCCGCGCCGGCGCCGGCCGTGCCCCGATCTCGCACTTCTCGACGTTCGCCGCGTACGAGCTGGCCGGGCACTTGAGGATCGTGTCCTCCCCGCTCTCGGCGTTGACCATGAACTCGTGGCTCGCCGACCCGCCGATGGGCCCGCTCTCGGCCTCGACGGCCGTGAACGACAGCCCGCAGCGCCGGAAGACGTTGCTGTACGCCGCGTACATCTTGTCGTACGTCTCGTTAAGCCCGCCCGCCCCCTCGATCGCCGTGTGGAACGAGTACGCGTCCTTCATGATGAACTCGCGGCATCGCAGCAGCCCCGCCCGCGGCCTCGCCTCGTCGCGAAACTTCGTCTGCACCTGGTACAGGTTCAGAGGCAACTGCTTGTAGCTCGTCACCGACCCCTTCACCAGCTCCGTGATCGGCTCCTCGTGCGTGGGCCCCAGCGCCGTCTTCATCCCCTTGCGGTCCGCCAGCGTGAACAGCAGCGGGCCGTACGCCTCGTCCCGCTTCGTCTGGGCGTAGAGCTCCATCGGCAGCAGAACCGGGAGCGTCAGCTCGCTGGCCCCCGCCGCGTCCATCTCGTCCCGCACGATCCGCGAGATCTTCTGGAGGCATCGGTGCGCCAGCGGCAGATAGTCGTAGATTCCCGCCCCCAGCTTGCGGATAAACCCCGCCCGGCTCAGCAGCACGTGCGACGGGCTCTCCGCGTCCGCCGGCGCCTCGCGCGCCGTCGGGATCAGCGTCTGACTCCAGCGGTGTATCACCCCGCGGCCTGCACGAGAGACGCGGTCGGAATCACTCAACGGCTGGGCGGTGTTCGTCATAGGGGCCGATGGTATTCAGAGCCCCGGACCAGAAATGCAGCGGGGCCTGGCGCGGCGCGCACAGTCCCGTCGGAATCTGTTTACGCCGCGGAGCGATCAGTACCCGGCGCAGCGAGCGAACCAGCAGCTCAGGAACTGGAAGATGTCCGACACGTTCGTCGTTCCGCCCTGGTCAAAGTCGCCCCGCTGCGCGAACCAGTCGCTCAGGAACGCGAAGATATCGGCCACCGTGTACAGCATGTCCGCGTTCCAGTCGCACCGGCAGGCCAGCGGCACCGTCGCGGTATCCATCAGCACCGGCGCGCTCTTGCCGTGCAGCACCCACTGGTCGTAGGCCACCGTTCCCCGCGTATCGCCCGGCACGGCGTCGCGCAGGAACTCGATGTATTCCTTCGTCGTCGTCTGGTGATACACCTTCACCTCCGCCGACCTGGCCCCGATCGGGGACGCGTACAGCGTGTCGTCCCAGTACTGCCCGTCGACATACAGCCCCGCCGGCACCGGCGGCGCGCCCACCGCCGCGAAGTTCGCATTGGTGAACCCCATCGGCGGGATGCGATTGTCCTTGTACACCTTGTTGCTCAGCACCAATCTAAACGCCGGGCCCGCCGTCTGGTTCGTTTGCGCTGCCAGCGTCGCGTCGGGCCCGAGCTTGGACTCGTACACCTTCGTGTTCGCCTCGCTGAGCACCGCCGTCGCGGGGTCGTAGGCCCCGCGCTCGGCGATCACGCTCCCCTGGGCGTCCCTGAACACCACGTTGACCCACATCCGCCGTCCCTCGGTATACCCGGTGGGCAGCTTGTGGCCCGTGTAGTTGATGATGCGGACGTTCAGGCTTCCGCGCCCCGCCGTGAGCTCCAGGTCGCTCGCCGCCCCGAGCATCGCCACGTTCCGCGCGATCGCGTTGTCCACGTCGCCCGGCAGAAGCCCCGTCTCGTTAGAGGGGAACAGGCTGTTGACCGCCCGGAGCACCCACGAGTTCGCGCCCGAGAAGTTGTGCTGCGGCAGGTCCGGCCGCGTCGGCGGGTCCAGCGCACACCCCTGGCCCGTCACCTTCTGCATGTGGCAGTCCTGACAGCTCGAATACGTCAGCGACGCCCCGCCGAACCGCCCGCCCAGGTTCACGGGCGCCTGCGCGAACAACGAGTTGGCCCACTCGCTGAACGTCCGCTGCTCGGGGAACTGCATGTGCTTGTCGGGGTGCGGCACCGCGTCCATCGGATTCAGCCCGAAGCTCCCGTCGGGCTGCTTGGTGAAGTGCGGCGTCGAAACGTCGTGGCACGTCGCGCACATCCGGCTCGACAGATGAAACGCCGACTGCAGATACTGGTGGTACGGGAACGCGCCGCCCCAATCCGCGTCGAGATCAAACGGCCCACGCCGCCGATCCTGCGTGTCGATGACCATCGCCGCATTGTGCGGGTTGAGCACCACCGTCGGATACCCGGGGACCGCCGGAAACAGCGTGTCGTTGCTGAGCGCCGAGAGAATCGCCTGGTCCGCCGAGGGGCTCGCGCCCGGCTGGTACACAGGATCCACCATCCGGTGGCACACCGAGCACGAAACGCCCAGCAGCTCCGACTGCGCCAGCGGCAGAACCTTGCCGTAGGCCGCCGAGTCCGTGTCGGTGTTGAACTTCACCCGGTTGCTCAGCCACGCCTGCGGCAGGTGGCAGCGATAGCAGAACTGCCCCGCGAACGCCGCATCCTGCTCGGCCACCGCGAACGCCGCGTGGAACACCGGATCACGCCCCGACTGCCCATGCAGCGACTGGGCCCACCGGTTGAACGGCGCCCACTCGTCGTTGTAGTCCGCGTGGCACGCCTGGCAGTTGGACGGGCTTACGAGCGCCGCCCCGCCGATCAACCCCCCCGGCTGCGTTCCGGGGTGGTAAAAGTTCTGCTTAGTCGTCGGTAACTGGGCGACGGCCGCCCCCACCAGCGTCAGCAGGGCCATGGCCAAGAGCCCGGCTACCCAGTGACGCTCAACCGCTGACCGGCTTTCGGGTCTTTTAAGCACGGAACCGTTCTCCAACTTCGCACATGATCACTCGGCGCAAGAACAGCGCCGCGTTCTGGACACTGAGCCAATACGTCGCCTGACCTCCCACGGATTCACGACACCCACGTACGCTTTGCTCTCACACGACAACCGTCGATCAATCGGCCACCCACTACTCCCAAACCACCATCTGCCGGACGTTTCGGCCGACCCTGAACCGCCCCTCACCTCAGTCAGCGTTTCTCGGACGCAGCATCCGCAGATGCTCTTCCCGAACACCCGGGGCAAGCCCTAACCGCGACGCCTGTTCGACAATCCTGGAAATCGCCCCCTCCCCCCGCTGTCCCGCGTCCAGCGTCAGCCCGCTCACATACATCTCCAAATACCTTTCCGTCTGTGCAGCGGAGAGTTCCGGGGCGAACGCCCGGCAGTACGCCGACGACCGGGCGTGATTCGTCCGCGCGTGCCGAACCGACGCCGCCATCACGTCTACCACCCGCTGAAGCGTCCCCGCCCCGAATCGTTCATCCAGATCACGCCGGATCGCGTTCCCCCCCAGCGGCAACGGCAACCCCGTCTGTTCTCCCCACCACTGACCCAGGTCGACCACCAAGCGCAGCCCAAGCTCCGCATAGGTCAACTGCGACTGATGGATGAGCAGGCCGTGCGTCACCCCCCGCTCGCCCGTGCTCACGGCCTCGAGAATCCGGTCGAACGGCATCTCCACCATCTTGAACCGACCCGGACCCGCGAGCATCGAGAGCAGCAGAAACGCCGTCGTGCCTGTCCCGGGCACCGCCACCAACGCTCCCTGGCCCGCGATTCCAGCAACATCCCCCGCAACATCCCCGCGGCAGACCACCTTGGGCCCATACCCCTCGCCGAACGACGAGCCGAACGCCGTCAATGCGTACCGATCGCTCAGCCGGGCCCACGCGAACACGCTCAGGGCCGTGATGTCGAGGTCCCCCTTCGCCGCGGCCCGCCGGTTCAGCGCCGCGATGTCCGCAGCGATCGGTATGAACTGGATCCCGTCCGTCTCGATCTCTGGCGGCGAATACACGATCGCCGGCCGCACCGCCTGCGCGTCCGCCGGCGGCTTGATCAGCCCGGTGATCGGCCACCACATATACACGTCGTCCGGGTCCGGCGAGTGCGCGAGCGTGAGCGAAATGCGCGTGCTCAACAAGAATCTCCCTGCCGACGCAGCCGTCCCCCATCATCGTCCCTGCTTCACGGCCGATCGGGCAACTGTACGTTCTGCGGAGCTTCCCTCATCCGCACCCCCGCCCCGCAAAGCGTCCACCTTGACGGCCTTCGAACGGTCCGCGACCGCATGGCCGCGGCTACCGTCTGACCGTGCGCCATACGCTGTATCTCGCGGCCTCACGCGTGCTCACCCTGGCCGTTGCCATCCTCGCTGGCTGCGCCGCGGCCACGCCGTCCGAAGTCCGATCACCTGCCGCCCAAACCACCGCCGCGCCGCAGCTGGCGGCGCCCGAGACCCCGGCGCCTGCGCCGGCACCCGACCTCATCCCAACCGCCCTCCCGCCGCAGCGTGATAACCGCCAGATCCCGGCCGCCCACATCCTGCCGCAATCCGGCCCGGCCACCCTCCCCACCGTCGATTGCGGCGGCTACTTTCTCGTCCAGATCACCATCGATGGCAAGGGGCCTTTCAACTTCGTCCTCGACACCGGCGCTACCCACACCGCCATCTCCCAGCGGCTCGCCCGCGAGCTGGCCAAAGACGTCACGCCCGTCGAGGGAACCGTCCGCGGGGTTGATGGCGCCGCCGATCAGAACCTCGGCCTGGTCACCCTCGACCGGGTCGCCGCCGGCGAGTTCGCCGCCCTCGATCTTGATGTCCTGGTCCTCGATCTCCGCTCTCTCTCGGCCACCTTCGGCGTCCGGCTCGACGGCATCCTCGGCTATTCCTTCTTCGACGGCGTGCTGCTCACAGTCGACTACCCCCGCCGCCAGGTCCGGGCCCAGCGCGGCCAGCTCCCACCCACCGACGGCAAACGCATCCTCCGCGCCACCCGCCGCTCCGCGCCCTACGTCGAAGCCCGCATCGGCGACCGCCGCGTCGATCTGCTCCTGGACACCGGCAAGTCCGGCGGCATGACGCTCGACGATCTGAGCGCATTTCCCAGCGACCAGCCCCCCACGCCCATCGGCTCCGCGGTCGGTATCTCCGGAACGTTCCTCGTCCGCGCCGCCCGTCTAAGGGACGACGCTCGCGTGGGCGACCTGGTGCTTAAGCGCCCCGTCGCTGTCGAGAGCCGAGGGGCCAGTATCGTCGGCGTCGACGCCCTTAAGCAGTTCTCGCTCACCTTCGACCCCCGCGGCCGCCGCGTCCGCTTCGATGCGCCCGCGGGCTCTCCCCTCCCGCCGGTCGTCTTCCCCCCCGTCCGCGGGATCGGCATGGCCTTCTCGTACAGCCGCGGCGCGTGGCTCATCGGCGAACTATTCGAGAACTCCCCCGCCCGCGACGCCGGGGTCCGCACCGGCGACCTGCCCATCCGCATCAACGGCCGCCGTCTGGGCGAGCTCAAGTGCAGCCGCATCGAGGACCTCTACTCCGCCCAGAGCGTCGAACTCGAGCTCATCCGCGACTTCCGCGAACGGCTGAAGATCACCGTCCCCGTCCGCGTGATCGTCCCATAAGCCCCGACCACGCCCGCACGCGCGTCAAGCCCGGACCAGCTTCCCCGCGGTCAAGCCGTGCCGCCCATGACGCGCTTGAGCCCTCTGCCGCGCCGTCCGATGTGCAAGCCGCGGTTCCCGGCCCGCCCTTCGGCCCCGGGTCCCGCTCTTTCGGAGCGGCCCACGCCATGGATATCGGAAGCGTTTTCGGTTCCATCCTGATGTTCGTCTGCACGATCGTGGTCTGCTACAAGGCGACCCACGGCAACCTCATCGCCCTCTGGAGCGACAAGGGCGCGATCATGGTCATCGGCGGGACGATCGCCGTCATCTTCATGGCCATGCCCATGAAGAAGATCAAGCAGATCCCCGGCTACTGCAAGTCCTACTTCTTCAACAAGGCCAAGGACCCCATGGACACGATCGCCATGATCTACGCCATGGCCGAGAAGGCCCGTCGCGACGGCATCCTCTCCCTCGAGGCCGAGGTCGCCAAGGTCAACGATTCCTTCCTTGCCCAAGGCCTTAAGATGGCCGTCGACGGCACCGACGCGGGCACGATCGAGGCCACCCTCCGCCTCGACGTCATGGCCATGCAGGACCGCCACAAGGCCGGCAAGAAGTTCTTCGACCTCATCAAGGTCTTCGCCCCCGGCATCGCCCTCACGGCGACGCTCATCGGACAGATCGGTATGTTCCAGGCCCTGGGCGGCCCCATCGAGATCATGGGTCACATGCTCGCCGTCGCCGTCGTGGCCACCATGTACGGCACCATCCTGGCCAACATGGTCGCCGGCCCGATTGGCGAAAAGCTCGCCATGCGCTCCGCCGAGGAGATCCTCGGCAAGGAGCTCATGCTCCAAGGCATCCTCTCCATCCAAGCCGGCGACAACCCCCGCGCCACCCTCGACAAGCTCGCCTCCTTCGTACCCGCCGTCAGCAGGGCCAAGATCAAGGTCGCCGCCTAATCCGTCCCACAGAGGCCCACGCCCATGTCCGACAAGCACGATGAACACAAGGGCGAGGGCGAGCACAAGGCCCACTCCGGCGGGCACGGCGCCCACGGCGGCGCCCACGAAGAGCATGAAGAAGGCGTCCCCGAGTGGGTCGTTTCCTTCGCCGACAATGTGCTGCTCCAGATGGGCTTCTTCGTCATCCTCCTGGCCATGAACCTCGGCGCCAAGGCCCAAGGCCCCTCCGAAGCCGGCGACAAGACCTCCGCGAAGCAGGCCTCCGAAGACGCCTGGATCGACTTCCAGATCGCCATCCGCGAGGGCTTCAACAGCCCCGTCAACATGGAGTCGACCAGCGCCAACGACCTCCCGCTCATCAAGCGTCTTATGGACAAGATGAAAGAGAAGAAGACGGGCCAGAGCATCGATGAGAATGTCGTCGGCGAGGACAAGAACGCCCAGAGCACCCGCCCCGGCCCGTTCCTCGACCCCGCCAACCGCGTCGACTTCGCCGAACGCTCCACCGAGCTCTCACCCGAGGCCGCACGCATCGTCGCCGCCGTCGCCGACAAATACGCCGGCACCCAGTGGATCATCGAGATCCGCGGCCATTCCTCCGCCCTGGAAACCTTCCGCGATGTGGAGCAGGCCCGCAAGCTCTCCTACGAACGTGCCTGGTCCGTCGGTGCCGCCCTGGTCTCCTCGGGCCTGCCCTGGAATCGCCTCCGCCTCTCCGCCGCCGGAGACAGCGAACCTATCAGCACTCAGCGGGCGCGGTCGAACGCCGATCACGTCGGCAACCAGCGCGTTGAGATCTTCGTCCTCCCCGAAGCGGTGCCGGCCGATCCCTACGGCCAATCCGGAGCTTCCCGGCCTGAATAGCAGTTCATATGGAGATTCTGTCCGCCGGCTGGACAGACGACCGAAAACGTGTGATACTGTACTGGGCTGACCTCGCCGTCGGCCCCCTGCCACGTTCTGTGGCGGGTCTTCCCGGCTGACCCTCGATTATTTTTCTCTCGAGTCTCAGCCCGGCATCCTTGTCTCCCCGCGTTCTTCAGGTAGTCTGGTGTATACACCGCCGTCGTTCAGGCGAACGTCGGCCGTCCCGGGACGCTGTGCCCGGGTTGGAGGGTGGAATGAGGCCGTCCTTGCGATCACTCCGTGCGTTCACACTCATCGAGCTCTTGCTGGTCGTCGCGATCATCGCGCTGCTCATCAGCATCCTGCTCCCCGCCCTGGGCAGTGCCAGGAAGACCGCGCGCACCGCGATCTGTTCCTCGAACCTCCACCAATACGGCCTCGGGCTCGCCCTCTATGGCCAAGACGCCCGCGGCTCCATCGCCCAGTTCAACTGGACCATCAACTCCCGCCAGAGTCAGTGGGCCGAGCTCAACAATCACGCCGGGGCCATCTACACCGCCCACGCCAACCAGGCCAACGACATCATCCGCCGCCACTACGACCCCTCCATGGTCGCCTTCAACGACCTCATGCTCAACCGAAACTTCTCCTACCTCGTCATGCTCGACGGCGGGTACATCGGCGACGGTAAACTGCCCATCCAGGGCATCGTCTGCCCCGAGGATCAGCGAGCCCTGACCTGGCAGCGCAACGCACAGACCCTCATCCGATACCCCAATCCCGCCGCCTCTGCCGTTCTCGCCAACGCCCCACTTCCCCCGAACACCCGTTCTGGTGGTGGCCGCGACCAGTTTGCCCGTCTGACTCCCTTCTGGTCCACCTATCAGATGATCCCCAATGGCTGGTCCCCCGAAACGGCCCCCAGCGGCGGTGCCCTGATCACTCAATGGACCGGGACCGCACCAGGAGACTACGACCTCTACGGCGTCAGCAACCTCGTCCGCTTCGAGCTCCGCCGCCTAGACCTGGTCAGCTTCCCGTCGCAGAAGGTCGTCATGTTCGACCTCTTCGACCGCCACTTCGCCAGGAGGGGCTTGTTCCACGCCGAACGGGCTGCCCGCCAGCCCCTGCTTATGTTCGATGGCTCGGTCAACCCCCGCCGAACCGGCGACGGCAACGTCGGCGGCAATGCCTTGCAGCCCAACAACCCCGCCGCCTTCACAACTTACACCTACACCCCCGACCCAATCGCGGGCGACCCGCGGCCTAGCAACGGCCAGAACTCCATCCAGGTCCAGGGTCATTTCCGGTGGACGTACAAAGGCATCCGCGGCGTCGACTTCGCCGGCCGCCAGTGATCGACCCCGTATTCCCCCCGGGTATGCTCTCATTCAGCCGCGATGTGATAGTGTGTACACACCGATGAGCAGAGTCTGCATGCCGAGACTCGTAGAGGCACATGAGCAGAGGTTCAGGAGCACTCCGAATGTCGAACCCGTTTACCCACCGTCGCCACGCTTTCACGCTCATCGAGCTGCTGCTGGTCATCGCGATCATCGCGCTGCTGGTGGGCATCCTGCTGCCCGCGCTTGCCAACGCCCGCAAGACGGCGCGGGTCTCCATCTGCCAGTCCAACATGCGGCAGTTGGCGATCGCGCAGACCAACTACGCCAATCAGTACAAGGATCTGATCAGCACGCTGAACCGCAAGCCCCCTGGCTATCCGAACGGGGGCAGCTGGTTGGCCGAAGCCGGGCTCCAGGCCCGCGACATCGTCCAGCGGCTGACCGGGCAGACGCTTCCGACCGTGCCCAACCGCTACTTCCACCGCAACTACTGGCACCTTCCCGCCGTCGCGGACGGCGCATTCGGTTCGGACAACTCTTCGCTGTTCTCCCCGGTCGTCGCCTGTCCGAACGACACGGTCGTTCTGCAATGGAAGCGCAGCTTTAACAACATCGGCGCTCTTGTCCAGGGCATGGCCAGCGACGGCGCTCCCGGCTACGAGCGCTACCGACCCTTCTGGTCCAGCTATCAGCAGATCGCCGCCGCGTGGACGCCGGATTGGAGCCTCAACACGACCCGCCGGACGCTCGGACAGATCACCACCTTGCACCATCTGTATACCGGCGGCAGCGTGCCGGCCCCCTACGTCATCGGCGAGCGCCGCACCGATCAGGTCGCCCTCGCATCCAACAAGGTCTGGTTCTATGACCTCTACGACCGCCACTACTTCGCCCGGCGCAGCGACCAGTCGTTCATCTGGCACGGCTACGTCCAGGCCCGCCAGCCCCTGGTCTTCTTCGACGGCTCGGTCCGCTCATACTCGACCCGGGATGCCCGCGACGGCTTGGTGAGCCCAGAGAATCTCATCCCTTCGATCAATCCGATCCACAGGACGTGGATTGATCGTCCCGAGACCGCACCGCAGAACCTCAAGCAGTACAACTACACCCCCAGCACCGGCTGGGTCAACTATGATCCCCCCCGCCTGACCACCGGCACCCTCGCCGGTACCGACATCGTCCAAGGCAAGTACCGCTGGACCGCCGGCGGGCTTAAGGGTTATGACTTCTCCGGGCAGCGGAGCGCCACCGGGAACTGATCGCCTGCTCCATCAACTGATCCCACACGCCGCGGGCCCCTTGGCCCGCGGCGTTCGCTTTGCCGAGGAGGATGATCCCGCGCGTACCATGTCCTCTGTGACGCCGCATCCGTTCCAAGTCATCGTCATCGGCGGCGGACACGCCGGCGTCGAGGCCGCCTGGGCCGCCGCCAACCTACTCCCGGGCGATCACACCGTCGCCCTGATCACGCTCGACCCGGCCAAGATCGGCGTTATGAGCTGCAACCCCGCCATCGGCGGACTGGCCAAGGGCCAGATCGTCCGCGAGATCGACGCCATGGGCGGGCTCATGGGCCTGGCCACCGACGCGACCGGCATCCAGTTCAAGGTCCTCAACACTTCCAAGGGCCCGGCGGTCCACGGCCCGCGGGCCCAGTGTGACAAGCACGCCTACGCACGCCAAGTCCAGACCATGCTCGCCTCGCGCCCGGAGATCCGCGTCGTTGCCGGCAGCGTCGAGGGCCTCATCATCGAGCACGGGCGGTGTGCCGGGGTCAATGTCCTGACGCCCACCGGCCCGCAGTCGCTCCGGGCCCCAGCAACTGTTCTGACCACCGGAACATTCATGCGCGGGCTTATGCACACGGGCGAGTCGCAGATCCCCGGCGGGCGTTTCGCCGAGCCCCCCGCCGTCGGCATCTCCGCGGCACTCCGCAATCTGGGCTTCGAGCTCGGTCGCCTGAAGACCGGCACCCCGCCGCGATTGCAGCGGTCGAGCATCGACTGGGAGAGCCTGCCGCTCGCGGCGGGCGACGCGGTGCCCACGCCGTTCAGCGACTTGACGTTTGCAGCGTCGATGGACCCGAACGACGCGTTCCCCTCTCTCGCTCGCTTCCCGGTGCTCTCACAGGTCGATTGCCGTCAGACGACCACGACCTCGGCGATACACGATCTGATTCGCGCCAATCTCCACCGGGCACCGATGTATTCGGGACAGATCGCCGCCGCCGGGCCGCGCTATTGCCCGAGCATCGAGGACAAGGTCGTGCGGTTCGCCGACCGAACCGAGCACGGCGTGTTCCTTGAGCCAGAGAGCCTCGAAGACGACTGGATCTACTGCAACGGCATCTCGACGAGCCTGCCCGCCGACGTTCAGAGCGAGATCGTCCGCGGGATGCCCGGCTGCTCGCGAGCGGTGATCTACCGCCACGGCTACGCCGTCGAGTACGACATGGTCCGGCCCCACCAGATCGACGCGACGGCCCAGACCAAGCTTGTCCCCGGCCTGTTCCTGGCCGGCCAGATCAACGGCACCAGCGGCTACGAAGAGGCCGCGGCACAGGGCCTGCTCGCAGGGCTTAATGCGGCCCGGCTGGCCGCGAGCCAGAGCCCCGTCACGCTCGGTCGCGACCAGGCGTACATCGGGGTTCTGATGGACGACCTGGTAACCAAGACGCCGGTCGAGCCGTACCGGATGTTCACAAGCCGGGCCGAGCACCGTCTGCTGCTCCGGGCCGACAACGCGCCCGAGCGGTTGACGCCGCTGGCCGACGAGCTCGGGCTCCTGGGCTCGACGCGGCTCGGGCGCGTGCGTCGCGAGCTCTTCGCCCGGCGGCGAGAGGCGGCCGACGAGCTGAACCGGCTGATCGACACGCTCAAGCCCGGTGGCGTGCCGCTGCGCGAGCTGATCCGTCGCCCCGACTTCACGCCGGCGGATCTGGCCGCCGCGGTGCAGGCGAGCGTCCGCGGGCTGGACCAGCGGACGGTCTTCAGCGTCCACACCGAGCGTTTCTACGCGCCGTTCATCGAGCGGCAGCACGCCGAGGTGCGCCGGGCGGCGGAGACGGAGCGGCGCACGATCCCGCCCGGGTTTGACTTCGCCTCGATCGGCGCTCTGCGCGCCGAGGCCCGTGCTGCGCTGGCACGGTTCCGCCCCGCGACGCTGGGACAGGCCGGACGCCTCGAGGGCCTGACCCCGGCGGATCTCACGCTGCTGAGCGTCCTCATCGAGCGGCACCGGCGGGAACGGGCGGGCGTGTGATCCTCGCCGCGACCGGTCGCGTCAGCGCGGCACGCCCTCAACACGCACCAAGGCCCGGAAGAGCCCGCTTTCGAGCTGCACCGAATCGGTCACCGTGCCGAGCGTCCGCACCGACCGGCCGGCCTCCCCCGCGAGCATCGCCTCGGCTCTGCTGATGGCCTTGACCCGGGCCGTCAGCAGGTCGGCATCCTCGGCCATGGCCCACACGGTGATCAGCCCGTCGTCGCGGAGCGGCTGGTCGCCCCACCACTCGGGCCGCCAGCGCTCCAAGGGCGTAGGCCCGACCATCGGCACGGGCGGGGGTGCCTCGCGCCGCTCCGCCGCGGCCTTGTTCCAGGGCGAGGGCGACAACGCCGAACTGGAACGCGCGGGCGCATCCGCGCAGCCGCCGGGGAGCCAAAGCGTCAGCAACAGCATTGCCCCAGCGACAAGCGCCCGCCCTCGCCCCAACAGTTTCCGATCAAGCTGCATGGGTAGAGCGTGCATGATGGACGCTCAGAACAGCTTCGCCTGGTCCTTGACATCCCGCGGACGCCGGTCCAGCTCGCGCAGCTCCTCGACGAACTGCCCGACATTCTCGAACCGGTAGTACTCGCTGGCGAACCGCACATACGCCACCTTGTCGATCGCCGCGAGCTTGGCCATGACCCGCTCGCCGATGGCGCGGCTGGGCACCTCGCGGTCGAAGTCGCGGTGGGCCTCTTCTTCGACTTCGCTCACCAGGTTCTGCTTGCTCTGGTCGGAAACGGGCCGCTTGCCGCAGGCCGCCAGAACACCCTTTAGGATGTTCTCGCGGCTGAAGGGCACCCGGGTGCCGTCGCGCTTGACGACCATCAGCCGGGCCGTCTCCTCGACCTTCTCGTAGGTCGTGAACCGCTTGCCGCAGCCCAGGCACTCGCGCCGGCGCCGGACCACCCGCCCGGCGTCCGAAGCGCGGGAGTCGATGACCTTGTCGTCGTTGTGGTTGCAGTAGGGGCAGATCAAGAACCATGATATCCAAGACGAAGTTCCACCCAAACGGGGTGTTCCGCGATTACGCGTTTGTGCTGGCTTATTCAGCGACGTGGAAAAATTTGCTTCATAACGCAGGTTCTGCATAGAGACCAGGGATTGCTTGTCGAACAGCTTGCAGCATGCGATACTGAAAACGAGACTACGCACTGTCAATGGACACTCGCGATGTGCTTCCGCTCAATCCTGGGAATCGTCCTCGCTTCAGCGATCGCCTTGGCTTCTGCGCGCGTGCAGGCACAGTCCTTCTCGCTGACGTCGATCGACGACCAGATCTTGGGACTGGGTGACATCCGCCCCGTCCATGTGACCCCACAGGGGGACGTCATCGGCGTCCTGCACAGCCCAGACGGCCCGAGTGTCACGTGGATATGGGTCGCCGACCGCTTCGGATCACTCCAGCGAGGCACGCATCTGATCGGTGAAACGCAGCTCGTCGGCTTGCGGACCGACCTGCCCGAGATTCGAGAGTTCTACGCGAGCGACCATGCGATCTGGATCGATCCGATCGCGGGCACGACGCGGCACGTGGCCGTCGCCTACACCAACCAGATGGAGACGGAGACGATCCTTCCGCCGGTGGGCGCGGGACTCTCGGCCGGCGTGTCCGACAATACCCCCAACGGCCGCGTCGGAGGCTGGTCGACGACCGGAGCCGCCGACAGCGCCCAGAACTTCCAGATCGTCGGGACCCTCTGGAACGTGTCGCCAAGCGGGGCCGTCACCTCCTCGCGTGTGCTCCCCTTGCCCGGCCACGAGAACTCGATCGTCACCGCCCTCAACGAGACCGGATGGGCGGCTGGCGAATCGTTCTCGACGCTCCCGCGCGATGATGGTCTTTCACTGCTCGCGCAGTTCGCCGACCGCTCGCAATCGACGGTGTTTCTGGCGACGCCGGCCGCCACCCGCGACCTGTCGGCCCTGATTGTCAACCCCGACGGCTTCACGATCGTCGGCGTTGACATCATCACCAACGGCGGCCGGCTCATTGCCCGCGCGATCGATCCGGCGGGCCGCAACCGGGTCGTCCTCCTCAACCCCGTCAAGGGCGACGCGGACGGACTGGGGACCTTCGGAGCCTCGGCCGTGATTTCATTCGCCGACAGCTACTTCGATGCAAGCCCCAGCGCAGACGTCAATGCGGATGGCAGGCTCGACGCTTTGGACGCGATTGATTTCGTCTCCGATTGGGCCGCGCACGGCGCGCAGGCCGACGCCGCTCGATCGATTCCCGGTCCGTTTGATTCGACCGCGGCCCTTGGCGAACTCCTCGGCCGGACGACGTTGCCGACCGGCACACAGCCGAACTCCTTCGCTGCCCTGGCGGTCGCCGTGCCTGGATTGACGACTTGCCAGCTGTGGAACCTCAACAATCCTGGCAAGTACGGCTCATGCAACCCGAAATGCTCTGGCTGCGATGGGACCAATCCCAAGAATCTATACCGGCCCAACGGTGCCCCCGGCTTCCCTGGCAAAGATCCGAACAACCCGAGTGCGCCAAATGGTGGTCCAGGTGGCGCCGGCGCGCCCGCATGGTCTAGTCCAACCGGCCAACCGGGCTCGGGCGGAGCCGGAGGGCCTGGAACGAGTCCCGACGGTCAAGGCGGGCCCGGGGGACCTGGTGGACCAGGGGGCCCAGACAAGCCGGGCGGAACGGGCGGACCGGGTGGAGCGGGCGATGGCAACGGTCCGGGTGGAGAGGGCGGTGCCGGGGGCTCTGGTCAACCAGGAGGAACGGGAGGAAATGGTGGTACCGGGCCTGGAGCAGGTGCAGGCGGGCGGGGCGGCAATGGCGGTGATACGACAGCCGGGAAGCCGGGCGGAACCGGGGGCGGCGGAGGCAAGGGCGGGCCGAGCCCGACCAATCCGGGCACAGGCGGTAATGGCGGCAAGGGCGGTGGTGGAGTAACACCAACCGACGGTGCGGGCAAGGGCGGTCCTGGTGGAGATGGGGGCGACCTTCTCCCCGTCGCCCCGGGTGACCTGCCGCGTGGCCCTGGAGGCAATGGCGGACCGGGAGGCAACTCTCCCGGCCTGCCCGACGCACCTCTTCCTGGACCTGGGGGTAATCCGGGTTTCGGCATACCCCCTGGTTCGCAGGGTGCCCCGGGCCAGTTCACATGGCCTTAATTGATCGCTCGCTGGTGCATCTCGCCAGTCTCTTCTGTACAGGAACGTCTCAGAGCTGCTGCGTTAACATGGCTGGAGTTACCGGTTCTCAACCCCGAACGTCGCGCTCACCGACATCCACACGTCTTTGGCGATCGTGCTCGTGTCATACGAACCGAAGCTCGAGGCGTTCGTCGAGTTGGGCTGGGTCACCTGGATCGGCCCGGCGCTGACCGAGCGGATGCCCGTGATCGCCCCGCCCGACTTGCCCGCTAACTCCTCGGCCCGGGCCCGGGCGTCCTTGGCCGCCTCGCCGGCGAGCGTGATCCGCATCTCGGGGAGCTTGGAATAGCTGAACCGCGGCGGGCTGGACACCACCTGCACATTCTCCTTGAGCAGTTTGGTGACCTCGCCCGCCGTCGCGGCGACCAGGTCGACCCTCGCCGTCGAGATCTGGACGGGGCGGGCGAGCTCGTAGGACTCGACCGTGTTGGTCGGCTCGCCCTTGGCGTTCCGCTCGAAGCGCGTCCCCGTCTCGATCGCGCCAGACTCGACCTCGGCGGGCGGGAACCCCGCCGCCGTGAGCAGGGCCCGCACCCGGGCCTCGGCCGCCTCGACCCGCCCATAGGCCTCCGCGAGCGTCTTGCCCTCGCCGCGGACGGTGACGATCCAGTCGGCCTGGTCGGAGACGACCCGCTGGCGGGCCGAGCCCTTGACGCTCAGCTCGCGCGTGGCCGACTGGGCCTGCTGCCCTCGCCGCTCATACGCCCGAGAGGCGACGATGGTGGACGTGATGATCGACGCGCCGATGCCCAGGGCGAGCACCACGCCGCCGGCGGCAAGTTGAACGCGAATCGTCCGTTCCACGCTTGTGTCCTTCCACGAAACTTGGTGGGGGGGTGTGCCCTCCGCCGCAGCCAGCGGAGGGGGGGGCGGGGGGGGGGCGAGCGTGTATCGGCGCGCGAGCCGTCGCCGGATCACACAACGACTGTGCCGCGTCGGAGCCCGCGTGTACGCCGGACCCCGCGCCGTACTACCGCACACTTGCCTCGACTTCAAGCTCCCGCCCGGCAACCGTTGAAAGCGCCCACGCCACCCCCGAGTGGTATCGCGGCGGGGCAACCAGGAACAGCCGCCCGTCGAGTTCGCTCATCCTCGCCAGGTCGCCGCCATTGGCACGCCAGCCCGCCGGTTCGATGGTCGTCATCATGGTGTCGATGAGCTGCTGAAGCCGCAAGTGGCGATCCGGGAACGCCTCGGGCAGCAGCGGCCGGATGTCGTACGCCCGCGTCACCACCTCCCGCCGATCGAAGATCGCCAGCGTCGAGAACTCGACGATGCCGCCCGAGCGCCGGGCGGCGATGACCTCGCCGCCGGACGGCTCCGCCAGGCTTGCATTGACTGCCCGGAGCGCGTCCTCGAGCCGGACGCCCACCAGCGGCAGGCCGATTGTGCGGTCCTTGGTCAGCTTCGCCGCGGAAAGCCGGTCCCAGTCGGCGTGTACCGGCACGCCCGCCGCGCGGCCGATGGCGTCGACAAGCTGGGCGAGCGTTGTGCCGCTCTCCAGCGTGATGACCAGCCCCGATATGGGCTCGTTCGAGAAAATGTCCGGCTGCGGGGCCTGACTCACCACGACTGCATCCGGCACGGGCTGGGCCGCCGGCTGGCTCGGCGGACCGTTTGGCGGGATTCGCGGGATGGGCCTCTCCGCTACGGGTGGCCGACCCGGGACTGTCCGCGTAGATCGGTCGACGGGCGGCTGGCTTTGGACGCAAAGGGCTACCGCCACCATCACGAGCAGTGGACGAACGATCAATCGGCACCTCCTTCGAGACCGCCTTGCGGGTACAAGGATTAGACCGGCTCAACGCCACGGGGTTCGGAGCGATCTTTTGATTGGGGCACGCTTGCCACGACCCCGACGCCAGGCGGTTTCACGGTCCCCCGGGCCCGTACCATTCCCCCCCTTCACCCTCTCCCCGGCCCCGGACCCCACCATGCCCCGCATCACCCTCCCCGATGGCTCCATCAAAGAGTTCCCCCAGCCCGTGACCGCCCGCCAGGTCGCCGAGAGCATCGGTCCGCGGCTGGCCCAAGCGGCCCTGGGCTGCAAAGTCAACGGCGCGCTCGCCGACCTCTCAACACTTCTGTCGACCGACGCAAGCCTGGCCATCGTCACCAGCCACGACCGGCAGAAGAACGCGGACAAGGACGCCCTGTTCCTCATCCGCCACTCCGCCGCCCATGTCATGGCCGAGGCGATCCAGCGGATCGTTCCCGATGCGCAGCTGGTGTATGGCCCGCCGCTGGAGGACAAGTTTTACTACGACATCAAGTTCCCGGAGTCGCGGCCGCTGAAGGAGGGGGACTTCGCGGCGATCGAGGCGGAGATCCGGAAGATTATCGGGGAGGATCGGGTGTTTACGAGGTATGAGGTTGCGCCGGCCGACGGGCTTGAGCGTCTGCAGCGCGAGGG
>Ga0105044_10003790_pt1 | contig 20711 bp, 19 predicted proteins | sample MAT01_FD_78092 | JGI IMG/M metagenome (GOLD analysis project Ga0105044, IMG submission 78092) | Freshwater microbial communities from Lake Fryxell liftoff mats and glacier meltwater in Antarctica - MAT-01 | ecosystem: Environmental > Aquatic > Freshwater > Ice > Liftoff microbial mat | place...
TAATTTGCATTCTTGCCAGCTTTTAGAGTTTTGTGAATTTTGTTTTAGTTTGACATAAAATGACAAAATTAGGATTTCAGACTAAGCATAAAAATTGATATTGGTGATCTCCATAATATGAGTTCTTTACCTTAAGAAACCTTTGGCACGCAATTCTTTTTGTCTGGTGTCCATATTATCTGGTATGTTAAAATGTATCAACCAATTGACATCCAACCCATTTTTGATTGCTATATGCATCATGCTGTCATTTGATCCTATCAAATTTCCAATGTTTTCTAAGTCATCCTTAAAATCAAGAAGCAAATCTTCGTGGAGCTTTTGCATCAGAACTAAGACTTTATATATTCTGGCTATGATATAAATACACAATGAATAGGATTTTTTGGGCGATGCAGCCTGAATGCGTCCACTATTTACTGTAAGGATTTGATTCAAGATCTTGAGATTCAAACTGATTTCACCAAATTTATCCTTGGTTACAAAAAGATGTTCTGTAATCATGCCGCTCATATTTCGGAGTTCCTGCAACAAAGAATCAACAGAAAAATTGTGCGTAAGACCAAGATTTATTCTTTGAATCAGTTGTTTTTCGAGTTCATTTCTTTTCTCTTCAATGCTCTCATTGTCTATCAACTCAAATTGAAGTCGCTTTGCAAGTTTTAGATCACGTCTCAATAATCTTAATATAAGTTTGTCTTTTTCTGCATCTGGAAGATCGTGAAGTGCTTTTTTGAAATTGAGCTCGAAAGTCATTGGCCAAGAGATTTTAAGTTCAAATATAAGCCCATCAGATTTAGATATACGTGTCAATTGAGATTCATCCTGCTTGACCCATCAAAATCAACCTATAAGCATTTGAATATTGAATTGTAAATAAATTAAACTGAACACGATAAAATGCAAAAGCCCCAAATTGCTTTGGGGCTTCTTGCGGACCGGACGGGACTCGAACCCGCGACCTCCGCCGTGACAGGGCGGCATTCTAACCAACTGAACTACCGGTCCCTTTCTCAAAATATTAACTAAATATCGAAAGAGGCTGCAAATGTACGTGTAAGCTTGTTTTCAAGCAAGCCTTATGAAAAAAAAATATCAAATATTTTATTCTGATACATCTTCATACTCCTATTTGTTATCTTTGTAATATTGAACGATCTGAGATGCAATCAGCCTTGGCTGGAGTAATAATCTTATGGTCAATATCAACTAAACCCGATACTATGGTTTTTTTGGACTTTGAGAAGCCGCTTGAAACTTTATACGAACAACTTGAGAAAATTAAGCAAGTTGGTGAACAAGGTGATTTGGATATGTCATCTATGATTTTGGAATTAGAAACCCGGATCACAAATACGCGAAAAGAAATATATGCCAGGCTTTCTGGCTGGCAGAGGGTGCAATTGTCTCGTCATCCTGAAAGACCTTATACGCTGTATTACATTTCACAAATATGCAAGAACTTCATAGAATTGCATGGTGACCGACATTTTGGCGACGATAAAGCCATAGTTGGTGGCTTAGGCACAATTGATGGGCTAACCGTAATGATTATCGGACACCAGAAAGGAACAAATACCAAAATGCGTCAATACCGCAACTTTGGGATGGCAAACCCAGAAGGTTACCGCAAGGCATTGCGCTTGATGAAATTGGCAGAGAAATTCAATATACCGGTCGTTTCTTTGATTGATACTCCTGGTGCATTTCCGGGTTTGGAAGCTGAAGAAAGAGGACAAGCTGAGGCCATCGCTCGTAATATGTATGAAATGATGCTGCTCAAAGTGCCAATCCTTTGCTACATTATTGGCGAAGGTGCCTCGGGAGGAGCCATTGGAATAGGTATTGGTGACAAAGTTTTTATGCTTGAAAATACTTGGTATAGCGTCATTTCACCTGAATCATGCTCAAGTATCCTTTGGCACAGCTGGGAACATAAAGCCGAAGCCGCAGAAGCCTTAAAGTTAACTGCTGAACACATGTTTTCCTTTGGCCTGATCGATGGTATTATTAAAGAACCCATTGGAGGCGCCCATACATTACCAGAGGAAATGGCTAAAACACTCAAAAAATCTATAAGAAAGGAACTTTCAGAGCTTCAGTTGCTAGATACCGACGAACGCATTCAGATCAGAACAAATAAATTCAGCCAAATGGGTAGATTTGAATCTGTACCACTTGAAAAACTCGAAAAACAAACCGCCTCAAAAATCGCTAAGTAAATTAAAGCCTATGCATTTTTACAAAAAGTTTACGTCCTATATCCTATACAAAAAGTTAGCAAAAGAGTCAGAAAATAAAAGGAAGTCACAAAAGCCAGCCTTTCAGGACCTCAGAACAATTGGTATTTTGATCAATTTAGATGTAGATCAAGATCAAAGAGGTATCAATAACTGGATTAAGGAACTGAAGGAAATGGGAAAACAAGTTCAGGTGTTGTGCTATGCTTCTAATGGCAAAATATTTTCAAATGGCAACATTCAATTGAAGCCAAAAGACTTGGACTGGTTGGGAAGACCCAAGAAAAATTTGATTTCCGACGCATGGATCAATCGCAAATGGGATGCAATTTTTAAAATTTATCCCGGTGATTGCCCTGCTTTGGATTATATAATTGCCAGTTGTGACGCAAAAATTAAAACTGGTTTTATTACCCAACGACATTATTTACTAGATATAATCGTTGATAATGGATCCAAAAGTCTGACCGATAATCTATCGCAACTGATGCATCTGTTATACACAGTTAAAAGTAAATCGTATGAACCTGTCCTGTAAAGGAGTTGGAGTAGCAATCGTAACTCCGTTTGACGTAAAATACAAAATTGACTACCCAGCTTTAAGCCGGATTATTGAGCATCTTATAAATGGTGATGTTGATTATTTAGTTTCACTTGGAACAACAGGTGAAGCAATTACTTTGACCGAACAGGAATGTCGAGATGTTTTAGATTTTACCATGAAACAAGTGAATGGTCGGGTACCAATTGTGGCAGGTCAGTTTGGAAGCAACGACACAGAAGCAATTGTCCGGAAAATCAAAAACTACAATTTTGATGGTTTGGCAGGAATTTTATCCAGTAGTCCATCCTACAACAAACCCAGCCAGGAGGGAATATTCCAACATTATCAAAGAATCAATGAGGTCACTCCTGTACCTGTTATTCTCTACAATGTGCCTGGAAGGACAAGTTCCAATGTTGAAGCTGATACTGTGTTAAGAATTGCCAGAAATTGTCCCAATATTATTGCAGTTAAAGATGCTTCCGCCAACATGATTCAAGCAATGCAAGAGCTGCAGGATAAACCCGATACTTTTTCTCTTTTATCTGGAGACGATCCTACTTCCTTGCCTTTATTGCTTTTGGGAGGCAGCGGCGTTATAAGCGTCATTGGCAATCTTTACCCTGATATTTTTACTAAAATGGTCCACCTAGCTATTGATGGCAAAAGAGATGAAGCCCGGCACTATAATGAAATTGTAATTGATGTTCATCAATGGCTTTACAAGGATGGTAGCCCATCCGGTATCAAAGCTGCAATGCACATTGCTGGATTTTGTGAAAATGTTGTTCGTTTGCCATTGGTGCCGATACACGAATCAACATACGCTGGCTTAAAAAACGAAATGCAACGAGTCAATCAATTACTACTGGAGTTGGCGTAAGCTTGATCAATTGATTTTTTTAGGCGTAACAAGTATAGTATCTTGTTTATCCTTCGAAACTTTGAATTCCTTTAGAACAGTGCCTTGCAGTCGCTTATCGTCATACGCCTTTTTTCGTGCTACCTGAAATTCTTTGATTCGAGCTTCTTCTTCCAAAGGCTTTCCGTTCAATGTGCGGTGGTAACTGATCAAAACAAAGGCAACTATGTCATCAGGATGATAAACACTTCTTCTGCGCATATTTTCAACCAATCGGCTTCCTTCATACAAGCTCCAATTGATGATCATCCATTTGCCAAGTGAGCGAGTAGCTCTGGTTAAAATAATTTCTTCCGAACTGGTCTTGAATTTCTCCATGGAAGCCGCATCAATCAAAACATTGAACCTTCTTATTGCATCTTCAACATTCTTAGGAATATAAATTCCGTTGATCGAATCCAATTTGATCCTGCGATTGTATTCGGCGAGCATCTCTTCCGGGGTGCCAGGAGGACTTTTTTGAGCATCAACAACTTGCAACCAGCTAAAAGCGAGGCAAATGAGTAAAATCAATCTTTTCATGTCAGCAATTAACAGACTAATGGCTAGTTTTATTGTTTATTTTACGACAAAAGATGTAACTCTTGATTCGCGCTTATTTTGTAATTTCATGAAATACATGCCCGCTGGTATAGCATTTAAATTCAGTTCCAATTTTGAAGAACCATTGCTTTGATAGTCGCGGATTGGAATTCCCAGAGCGGTCAATACCCGAATATGAGCATTAGGATCTAGTAGCAAATCTGATTCAACATTGAGGAAGTTGCTGGTAGGATTTGGCCACAGATTTATCCCAGTTTCTTTGTTTCGATCGTTGGTTGAGGTTAAAGTCAATACGGTCACATCCTGAATTTGTGTGTCGTAACAATTCTCATTATTTTTTGCAAACAAAGAGATTTTGTATTTTCCATCCGTATTGAATTCAAAAATAGGACTGAACACAGATTGCTTCGTCTCAAAGGGTGTGGACCAATCAAAATCAGTAGCATTCAAACTGAGGTTTATGGGTTCATAAAGCGCAGCTTGACTTCCCACAATGAATATCGTGTCAGGACCTTCAAATAATGCATCTGGGGCTAATGTATCTGAGAAAAAAGGAATGACTTTACTTGGAGCTTCACAAAAGTCACGGTATTCAATCACCCAATCAAAGAAGTAATTGTAACCGCTTTGCAGCCAAGCAGTATTGTAATTCAAACTAACAACGTTATTGACTGTATATGGAAAATTGGAACCTGAATTAGCCTTTACCAGAGGTTTGAATGCGTCATCGAGTTCGAGAACCAGATTGTCCGATATGGGAATTGGAAAATTCAAGACCAACTCCTGTATACCGGTAGTTTGCATTACAAAATTCTTTTCGAATACCTTGGCACCGTTGTTCAATAAGGCAATTTTGCGCAATCCTTTACTGGTATTTTTTACCTTCACAGACTTCAGTAAGAAAGGATATTGACAACTAAAAGCTATTCCGCCAAATGGTTTATTGATGTTTTCTTCATCAATGACGCTGTTTATGTCTTTTCCCAATTGGCCATTGCGGTTTGCTACCATCCAAATAGTTTGTTCTTTGCTAGCTGGTGGTAAGAGTATTGGATTGCCGGTTGCAACAAGCATTTTGAAACTTGCATCATTGTACCACTCAATTTTGCCTAGGTCGTAGTCTGTTGAAAGCTGTATTTGGGTTCCTGTGCATGTTTTTGCATCGGTTGGGTCCAGGTTGAAATTTTGGAATGGAAAATCAAAAATTGAAATATTCCTTATGATTCTATTATTCAGTGGTTTTTCATCCAATTCACCATTCACTGTTTCAACGTCAATGGTCAATTTTATCATCCCTGGAAGTGTGGTTGAAGGTGTGTAGTAGGCCACATCTCTTTGGCCAGGCGCCAACACTTTGTCGTACATTACAGTAAACTCTTGCTTATTTCCCGAATATTCCAAGGTATATTTGAGCAGTGCGGACTTGATGGTATCTGTTCCGGCGTTTTCAATTTTAGCATAAATACTCATTTTGCTTTCACATTCAAATCCTTCACCTTCAAGACCATAAATAAGCAGATCATTATTCCTTGTTGGAATTTGTGGGAAATTGCCTTGATTGATCAGGTAATTATAGGCTGCCCAAACATTGATTAAACCATTTCCGAATATATTGTCTTCTCCGGGTTCACCAAGATCTGTGGCAGTATTGTACAGGGCAAGTTTGAGGTCATAGCCTGAGAGATTTGGAAATGCCTCCTTCAGCAAGAGAATAGCACCACAAGTATGGGGAGCTGCCATTGAAGTTCCAGATTTTAAGTCATAAGCATTGCCAAAAACTGCTGAACGCACATCTACACCAGGTGCTGCTACTTCAGGTTTGATCAACAAAGAGCCTTGACCTCCACATTTGGATGGTCCTCTGCTTGAAAAATTTGCAATTGGCAATATGGGCGTGTTGCCATTAAGTGCTGCAATAGTAAAACTGTTAACAATATTGATATTGATGTTGTGAGGCGAAGTGATGGATTGAGGATCAGGACCAGCATTGCCGGCTGAAAAAATTGAAGCAATCCCAGCAGCTTCTAGAGCCTCTTCTACTTGAACATATAAACTATTACAATCATCGAAAATATCAGGGTCATACCAAGAATTATTGATGACAGTCGGCATATCCGCTATTGTTGTTGGATCCCCATCAGGATCAATTGCCCACTGTAAAGCTGCGAGGTTGTCTTCACTACCTAATCCGCACAGTATGGCTGCACCAATCCAATTGGCATTGAACGCAACACCTATTGTATCCGAAGTGTTTCTGTCAAGCCCCAAAATAGTTCCCAAGCAATGTGTGCCATGATCTCCGCAATTGGTAGGAGCCACATTCTGTCCATTAAAGTCAAACCAAGTTTCTTCAGCTGGTGCAAAATAACTTTTGGCCTTGTTTCTAAATGCTGGGTGGTTTGGATCTATTCCGGTATCCGCTACATAAGCTGTAAGTCCATATCCCGAATAACCAAGCGCCCATAATTTATGTGCATTGATAACTTTTAATCCTTTTTCAGCACCATTGGGCGGCATAAAATTCAGATTCAGTTTCAGCTGATTTTCTTCATTTGCACTGCTGTTTTTAAGTTGTGCATTGATGTCCATGAATTGGATTTCGTTTCTTTTGGCAAGCTCAGCTATAAAATTATTCTTAACAGTGCAGTATATAAGATTGCTTATCCAATAAGATTTGATATTCTTCTCAACTTGGCCGTTTTGTTGATCCAGCCAGATCAACAATCCTTGTTGTGATTTCTGTGCATGATCTATCAGCGCGGGTTTTAAGATATTGACGCGTTGGTTCAACGGGACCCTGCCTAAATTAAAGGCTTCATTCAAAGCACCAATATCATATTTGTCTTTGAGCACCAGGCTTATTCGGGTGCTTTGGTTCGGATTATTTATTATTTCACTCAATAATCTTCTTGATATTTCTGCTCCTTGTGCATCAAGCATGCTCAATTTAACAGCAAATGCGATAAGAATAAACATTAACTTTATCATAAAATGAATGTACTAAAATTCAAAAATAAGTATTAAACCAGAGTGCCAAAGACAAATAGTTGAACAATAAATATTACTTATAGTTCTTCAAAATATTGGCGGGCATTTTTCATAGGTCCATCTTGAATATTTCCGCTTTCAAGAAAGTCATTTGAGTTCGCTTCAGATTTAGATTGCTTGTAAAGTTCTTTTAACCAACGAGGATTTTGTATTTCAATCCTGCAATTAGAATGTAAAAGTATGTAATCATTGTTCAGATGTGGATTGTAGAATATGAACTTCACTATCCCTTGGTTGGTTTTTGGAAAAGAATTATAGGCCCATATTTCATACGGAGGGGCATTGGGATCTTCATCTACTATTATCTTATCGTTAGGAGGACCATATCGGAGCCAAATTCTTCCTCTATCTGTTTCAAAGCCGTACCCGAATCCAGAGGCGTATGCACGATCGACCTCTTTGGCCATGCTGGTGTATTCCTGATATTTTTTCTCAGCGTCATTTGGGAAAAGTGAATTCCAATAATTGTGCAGGTAAACTTTTCCTGCCTCTATATTATTACTGGCAATTGTTGCGTTCAATATGGGTTGGTCTTCATTTTTTGCAACTGGAGCCAATGATCTAAGACTGTATCTGATCTCTTGTGGTGTCAATCGTTGTACAAACGAAGTGCTGAAGATCTCTTTGTCCACTGGCAGCACATTCGCATCCGCATCAGGATTACTCCGTTGAAAAAACACTTTCTTTTCAAGTATGATTTGATCGTTGGAATCTCGCACATAAAGCATAAAAGTATAATTGCCCGAAGGGAGCTTAGTAATGGTTTTATGAACCAAAACAGGAAGGATGTTAACTGCTCTGTATGTTTTGACATGATTGTACTCAGGAAGCAGATCGCTTGTTTTGTTGTTTTTTTGAATTCTGGATTCCACTTTGATTCGCTGCCCTTCGAGGTTGCTGCCGGAATAAATTTCCCAATAAGAATAAAGGTGATTATTGGTTTTTGGGAAGAAGTTAGAGGAAATGGGTTCCATAAAATACCCATTCCTCACAAACTGGTTGTTGTAAGAATCTGATGGAGTAACATTGGCATACAGCTGAATATCAGAGCTTTCAAGCTTGTTTCCTGTAAAATCTAAAGTAAAATTCAATGCAGTATTGAGCTGATTTTCGGGTTCGTTCAGGTCAACAATATGTACCAAAAGTTGGTATTTTCCATTGCTGAGATTGTACCTTTTTATATCAATTAAATCAATATTGGTCTTGGTCAGTGGACTATTCAATACGAATTTATCTGCTTTTACAGTTTTTTCGTCCAGCATAAAAATTAAGGTCACCTCTACTGAACAGAAAAAACTAAGACTGTCTTTGCTGACAAAGTTTACAGAATTTCCGGATATGTGGTAGGTCATTTCCAAATAAGAAAGCCCAGGTCCTTTGTACCGGCCCAACTGAATATTGGCATTAATTGCTTCTAATTTGTCTGTTACGAACAGAGCAATCGAAAGGATGATGTAGACAAAAATTTTATTCACGTTGCTAAATTAATCACATTTGGAATCACTTGTGAGAAAAAAAGACTATTTGTCGTGAAATAACGTATTTTTTAACTTGAAATTGAATGCATAGCCCCTGAATGACACATCAAGCTTTGCTAAGCTGTCTGTAACTTCTGACCAATAGAATTTACTGGTATCACCTTCCAACTGCATGAGAGATTCACTAAATGTATATTTTACACCATTCGGAAGGCCAGGAGTATTGCAGGTAAATTTATTCAATGAATCCAAAATGAAATAGCCACCAACTGCAGATTCTATGACTTCGCCATTTCTTGTTGCTTCGTAAATCTCCCATTTTCCAAGTGGAGTTTGAGGCTTTTTGTTTTCGGTACAGGCTAATAGTAGCACCAAAAAACAAAAGAAAAGACCACGAGTTGAATTCATGGTGCAAAAATAAACTTTAATACAATTTATTTGCAAAATATTTAACTATTTATGCGCTTTTTAACGTTATGCAAGTGATTTCAGGCAATATACCTACCCTGCCCGGATAACCTAAAAAGCCCAATCCTCTATTTACATACAAGAATTGCTTTCCTTCTTGATATAAGCCCGCCCATTGCTTATACATATATTGTGAAGGACTCCAACGGAACCAACCAGGTATTTCTATTCCAAATTGAAAACCATGTGTATGACCAGATAATGTGAGATCAATATCAGGATATTCAGGTCTTATTTGGAAGTCCCAATGGCTTGGATCGTGACTCAATAAAATATTTACGTCAGTTTTGGGTAGGTTGGCATATGCCTGATCCAATTTCCCATATCTCGGAAATCGAGCAATAGCGCTGTAATTTTCAACGCCAAGTAGTCCTATTTTGGCTCCTTTTACATCAATAATTCGGTGCTCATTCATCAACAGGTCCCAACCCATTTTCTTGTGTGCATCTTTAAGGTCCTGAAAGTTCTTTTTCTTGGCATCTTCATCGGGCCATTCCGAATAGTCTCCATAATCATGATTGCCAGTGGTTGAAAATACCCCTTGTTTTGATATTATTTTGTCGAAAACATCCAAATATTCTTCCACTTCATTTGTTTTGGAATTGACCAGATCACCAGTAAAAACAACGATATCTGGATTGAGTCCATTGATCATTTGCACGGAATTTTTCACAGGCTCTTTCAAAAAAAAGCTTCCTGAGTGAATATCAGATATTTGAACAATTTTGTAGCCGATTAAATCCGGGTTCAAACCAACAATTGGTAAGTCAATATTATGGATTCTATATCTGTAAGGGTTTCTGAATACCCCATAACTTAACAGCCCAAATGGTACGCCGCTCACCAATATTGCCATCTTTGAGAGGAATGAACTTCGGCTTGGGTCAAAGTTTTCGTTTGGGTTAATATGATTGCCAGCCCAGTTGAAAAGTCTTCGTATATCATCTATCCACATAGGGAACATGGCAATAAACTTGGAAAAATAAGCGATAAACAATATTGCTCTCCAAATGGTCATAGGCGCTCTAGGCAGCTGATAAAGTATTCCATTTACAGCAAGCATACCTGTAATCAGAGCACCTATAGGGAAGAGCCAATAGATGATGTACAGGATGGTTTTTTGGTTCTTAGACCAATTTTGTGCCAGTAATACAATCGCCTGAAAAACATATAGGTCTATGGCGAGTATCAGCAGTGTCGGAATCAAAAAACGCATGGTGTATAAGATATTGTGAACTTAAATGTAAATCTCCTTAGTTTGTTGTGTATGAAGTTGTTTATTTGTGATGAAATTATAAAACTAAGTTATGAATTCGACCAAAGGCAATGTCTTAATTACAGGGATCTCCTCAGGTATTGGAAAAGATGCAGCAATTAATCTGGCAGCAAAAGGTTACTACGTCTATGGCTCCGTCCGAAAATTATTTGATGCTGAGTACGCCAAATCAGTGAAAGGAAGCATCATTCCTTTTATAATGGATGTGGGCGATTCAAAAAGTATAAAGGAAGCATTAAATCGATTGAGAGGTATTCCATTTGTGGCAATTGTCAATAATGCAGGAATAGCAGTAAGCGGCCCTTTGAAGTATTTGGACATGGAAGATTTTAGGGAACAATTTGAGGTGAATGTATTTGGCTTGCTGCAAGTGACACAAATGTTGATTCCCAACTTACTGCTCAACCAACAAGACCTAGACATGCCAGGACGGATTGTAAATATTTCATCAATTTCAGGTAGAATAGTTACACCTTATACTGGCGCCTACGGGTCTTCAAAATTTGCTGTAGAAGCTATAAGTGACGCGCTACGCTGTGAGTTATTCAATCAGGGGATCAAAGTGGTGATCATAGAACCAGGTCCAATAAAAACTCCAATTTGGGATAAGGCAATATTGGGTAAAACAGGTGCTTTCAAAAATGAATATGAACCTATACTTGAGTTCAGGGCTGAATATGCAAAGGAAACAGAAAGGAATGCATTGCCTGTGGCGGAAGTGACAAAAAAAATAATTGAAGCAATTGAATCGACGAATCCTAAAACGCGGTATTTGATCGTTAAAAATAGATGGATTATGAAATTGATTTTCGCGGCGCCGGATTGGCTGAAAGATTATTTTGTAATGAAAAGAGCTAAATTGAAGTAATGAATGATAAAAAGGAATATTGGGATGGCCGCTGGCTAAAAGGCAATACTGGCTGGGATATTGGCTATGCAAGTCCTCCTCTTATTGAATTTTGTAGGCCTCTTGAGGACAAATCTATCTCCTTGTTGATTCCAGGTTGTGGAAGTGCTTATGAGGCATTGCAGTTGGTTGATATGGGGTTTACCGATATTACGCTGTTGGATATTAGCCCCACTATGGTAGAGTTGCTACACAAAAAATATGGACATTTAGAACAAATACACATTGTATGCGGCGATTTGACTGATCTGAAATCCAGTAGTTTTGATCTGATATTAGAGCAGACTTTTTTTTGTACCGTGCCACCTGCTGACAGAGAAGATTTACTGATGGAAATAGTAAATTTATTGAAGCATGGAGGAATTTATGCCGGAGTAGTGTTTGATGCACTGTTTCAATCAGGTCCCCCATTTGGAGGCCCGGCAGATGGTTATCGGCCACTTTTTGAGAAGTTTTTTTATGTTGAAATATTTGAGATGTGTTACAATAGTATCGGGCCAAGGCAAGATGCCGAGTATTTTATGAAATTAATCAAAAAATGAGATTTATAACAATTTGCTTTATTTCGGTTTTATGCGCCAACTTGAATGCAGTAGCACAAAAAGAATGGAAAAGTGAAACAACTGGAACATACTCACATGCCGATTCATTATTAGGATCCCTCAGGCCAGAGCGTACTTGCTATGATGTCAATTATTATAACATGGATTTTGTGCCAAATATCAAAGAAAGGACCATTTCCGGTCGGGTGAAAATGTATTTCATGTTCATGCATCCATCAAAAGAACTCCAAATTGATTTGCAAAGTCCATTATACCTGGATAGCGTTCTATTGGATAATGTAAAATTAAAATTCAGGAAAGATGGAAATGCTTATTTCATTCAGCTACCAAATGATTTGGCATTGACCCAACACCAATTGATTTCATATTATCATGGAAAGCCCATTGTTGCTAAGAATGCTCCGTGGGATGGAGGATTGGTGTGGAAGTACGATCGCAAAGGGGCTCCCTTCGTAGGGGTAGCATGCCAAGGCAATGGAGCAAGTATTTGGTGGCCATGCAAAGATCACCCTTCAGATGAGCCGGATAGTGTTTCTGTCAGCTTTGTTGTTCCCGATACACTCATAGGGGTTTCAAACGGAAATTTAAGAAAGAAGGAAGCTTTGTCAGGTAATCGAATGAAGTATTTTTGGCATTGTTCCTATCCTATAAATGCATATAATGTTACGTTTTACATCGGAAACTTTATGCTGATCAAGGATCACTATGTTAATTTCAAAGGGGATTCCTTGGATCTTGATTATTGGGTCCAGAAGGGTAGTGAGTTCAAGGTCAGGCTGCACTTTCATCAGGTCAAAGGGATGTTGCATGCTTATGAGCATTACTTCGGCCCTTATCCATATTTTAATGATGGTTACGCCCTTGTTGAAGCACCATTTCTGGGAATGGAACACCAAGGGGCTATTGCTTATGGCAACGGATACAACAGAGGTTATCTCGGTGGTAGAATTCCTGATGATTTGAATTTTGACTTCATTATTATTCATGAAAGTGGTCACGAATATTGGGGGAACAGTGTCTCAGCCGCTGATCCAGCTGACAGCTGGATTCAAGAATCATTTACCACTTATATGGAAGCACTTTACGTAGAGTGGACCAACAACAAGCAGAAGGGAATCGAGTATTTGGTTTATCAAAAGCCAGAAATAGCGAATAAAAGCGCAATGTTGGGCATTCGTAATGTCAATTATCACGATCACGAGGATTCTGATATTTATTACAAAGGTTCTTGGGTCCTGCATAGTTTGAGAAATACTGTCAACAATGATTCTCTTTGGTTTTCTGCGCTAAAAGCTCTGTATCAAAGTTTTGCTGGCAAGGAAATATTTACCGAGGAATTGGTGGCGAGATTCAATGTTTTACTAAAAAGTGATTACACCGCCTACTTTAAACAGTTTTTATTGTACAAAAATCAGCCGGTATTCGAATATTACCTGTTGCCTGCCAAAAAAGGTTCAAGATTGATTTACCGATGGAATGTCAAGGAAAAGGGATTTAACATGCACATGCGAATTGGTAATGGAACTGATTTTTGGAGAATTCGACCTTCCACAAGCTGGCAAACGACGAATTTGCCCCAAATCAAAGTTGAGAACTTTATTTTGGATGAGAGATCTTTTTTATTCGAAGCAATTAAAATGACTGGTAGTCCTCCAAAATTGAATAGAAAATAAAATTTTACGGGACTTATTGCACAACCAACTTCAAACATGTTGATGAATTTCCTTCAACAATTTGAATGATATAAATTCCTGCCTTAGCAAATCCAGGTAATGTTAGCTCATTGCTATTGAAATCATTGTGTCTTATGTTTTCCAGTAGCAATCCGTTTGAGTTAAAAATTTTAATGGTTTTGGCTTGAGTTTGAGTTTGCTTGAATTTCAAAATCACGGGTATTCCAGATAACAATGGATTGTTTGATATATATGCATTTGTATTCTCAAGTCTATTTCCAATTCTTGGCCCTTCATGACCAAACCTGTTAATTGCAAGGAAGTCATCTTTAGTTATTTTCATTCCTCCAATACCAGTATCAATTTGTAGGCTGTCATTTGATACACCCACCTTGAGTTTTTTGTCGGTATAATAAGAGATGAATAATCCAGCTTTGACTAATGAGCCCTTTGCAAGTGGATCAATGTTTAAAATTTCAATGATCCAAGTATTGTTTCTTTCGAAAGTATGGTTTGAGCCGACAGCTACCTTATTGATTTTTGTATTTGAATCGTTCAAAGTAATAGTTTGCTTATCTAAACATTTGAACACGTAATAATTATTTGGTTCAAGTCCATCGATTGGATTATTCGTATAGTTGTCATATTTCAGCGTGAAAAGGTCATTTTCCTTTATTTCGAACACGTTCAAAAATTCTTCTACTTCCGAACCTGAAATAGTGTTGTTCAAAGAATCAATATTCATTTCAGATATTATAAACTGATAATTGTCATTCTGTAGCTTGAGTTTTGAAGATCTAAATACATTCAAATTATCGCCTTGCGGACGCATCTGCCCTACCTTGTATTCAGCGTAATCATCATAACCACCTGCAACTTTACCTCTATTGTAAAATCCAATTGCTGGAATCTTAGGAACACATTGGAAGAAAGCAGGAGATTTGATTTGGAAGCTATTCCAAATGTTGAGGTCATAAGCTTGATCGTTGAATACTACATTAATGTCTTCACCATATTGGTTAGGGCAAGAATTAGTAGTCAATACAGTTGCTTTCACGCCGAATGGTGAGATAAGTGTAATTGAATTGGAATTGGTGTAAATGCTTCTCAAATAAATATAAAAATCAAGATCAACAATGGTATCATTTTCCTTGAATCCAGAAAACTTAAATGGGAATTGAGTTACTTGATTGGCTTTGTCAGTTTTGTAAGGAGTTTCAAAGTTCTTGACAAATCGGATTGTATCAAGTACAATGCTTTGGGCATTCATTGTTACTGAAAGAATAAAGTAAAAAGAGATGCTTAGAAGCAATTTTATTGTTGATTTTGATGTCATGGGTATTGGCTTTGATGAAATTAGTCGGCTTTACAAATTACCAAGCCCTAAAGATAAGGGTTAATTTTTTGTAAGTCAACAATAGTCATAAGATCTCAATTCAAATGTAAATGCTGCATTACCAATAAAAAAAGCCATTCGATCTCGAATGGCTTTTTTGTATTTAGGCGTAAGAAAAATTATCTTACAGTTTTCAATTCTTTGATTCTTGCTTTCTTACCTACCATGTTTCGTAGGTAGTATAGCTTGGCTCGACGCACTCTTCCTCTCTTGGTAACTTTAATTTCATCGATATTAGGGCAATCGTAAGGGAAGATTCTTTCCACACCCACACCGTTTGAGATTTTGCGAACTGTAAAAGTCTTGGTGTGTCCATGTCCATTAATTTGAATTACATCACCTCTATAATCCTGCACACGGACTTTGTCTCCTTCTACAATTTTGTAGCTCACTATAAGGTTATCACCTGCCTTAAAGTTTGGAAGTTCTTTAGATGCTTCTTTTAAAGCATTCAGTTGTTGGTGTACGTAAAGTATTGGATCCATAATTTTGAATATTTGATGGCTTTTTCCAAAGCGAACGCAAAGGTAGAATTATTTAAAGAAAAGTCCAAGAATTATTTCACAAAAAAATAAAACAGAACGAATTAGTTGCAAAAGTTTACTTGACCACTGTGGCATAACCTTTAAATTCAAAGAATTTGCCCCGAGCATCTCTAAATTTTACGACACAAACATAGACACCATTTTGTACAAAATCACCATTAACATTAGCTTTTCCATCCCAACCTAGGTCGGGGTCTTTTGAAACGAAGAGTCTTTGTCCCCATCTGCTCCAGATTGTCATTTCAAAATCCTGCATTCCGAGAAAAAATCCTTTTCCAAGAAATCGGTCATTATTGCCATCACCATTTGGGCTAAAAGCGTTGGGCAAGAAATAAGTAATTTCAGGTCGTATATCAATGATTCTCTGAAAAGTATCAACACAGCCACTCTGATGTCTTGCATACTGGGTAACAACATAAAGTCCTGTATCTTGAAAAGTATGGATAGGATTTTGCAAAAAAGACTTTGCTCCATCACCAAAATCATAACCCCATGACACAGCGAGTTGTGATTGATCTACTATGGTCACTGTGGGGTTCAAAATGGATGGATCACTTGGGTCAAAGGTAAACTGAGCAATAGGGCTCGGTTCAATTTTGATCAAATTCTTAAAGACACCACTTACTTTACATCCTAGTGGCGAAGTAATATTAACAGTTACAGTATATGTCCCAGATACTGTGTACAAATGATTGGGGCTCAGCTCATCTACCGTGCTTCCATCACCAAAATCCCAGACAATTGAATATTCATCGTTGATGGGTTTAGAAAGGTTATTGAAAAATATATCAGCCGGTATGCAGCCTACAAATTTGGAAGGAGCAATGACAACAATAGGTGGTGCAGGGAAGTATTCAATTGTTTTGGTTATGCTGTCTTTGCAGCCATTAAAATCACTTACCAGCAATTCAACTGGAAATTTTCCTGGCGTTACAAATTCATGAATAGGATTTTGAGTATTGCTTAATCCGCCATCACTGAAATCCCATTTCCAGTTTTGAGTGCTGCCTACTTCTGCAATGGACAGGTCTGTGTACTGCACTGGACCCGCTGTACAAATATCATAGGTAAATGTAAAGTCAGCGTTGATGTCAGGATAAACATTGACAAAAATGTTGGCAGTATCAGCGCAGGTGGTGCCTGGGTTAATGACCATTGTGCCTTTGTAAGTTCCTACATCACTGAAGGTTATCGTTGCATTTACACTATTTAAAATATTCGGTGTGCCATCAGCGAACTTCCATTCGTAATCAAAAATGTTGGAAGTGGGGAAGCTTTGATTGATAAAATTAACGGTTTTGTTTCCGCATGAATTGACCACATACTGTTGAACTCCAATGATTTTATCATTCTGGATTTGTGCAAATAACTTTGGTGCGCAATTGGCAACATTGAATTGAAAGTCGCGTCGCACTTTACTCAACAATACTCCATTGCGGTATTCACTTACACATACACCCACTACGAATTGCCCAAGTTGTGTGGGATTGGCTGTGAGTAAACCAGTACTTGGATCCACACTCATTGGTGAATTGATTCCAAGAGGTTGATCAAATGAGTAACTTGGAATTATAAAATTTACATTGGAATAGGGTGGTGCACATGGAGGAGATGGTGTAACACCACCACAACTGGTTGGAATGCCGGGACTACCTTGAGTTCCCAATGGCCCTCCGCCTTCAAGTGGATGACAAAATTCATAAACCAGCTGATCTCCATCTTTATCTTTGGCTGAATGATCAAATTCTAAATCTTCATTTGCGCAAATTAAGGTAGGTGGAAAAAATGAAAACTCAGGTGAATTGTTGCACGCATTCTGTGCAGCTGGAAGTAATTCAATGCCAAAAGTAGCCCCAGTGTTAGACGGGTCAACAATGTTATTTATGGAATTGTTTCTACAGCAACGTTGATAGATTACATGATATATTTCCGGGCTTTTGGGTAATTTTATGGTAAATGTATAAATGCCCTCCTCGACACAAACCGTTGGAGGCACTGTCAAACATGGATAATCAGGTGGCAAAATATTTGATTTTTCCATCAAGTTGACATTCAAAGTTAAATAGGCATCATTTTGATCCAAATTGACACAAGAAATAGATGTGCCGCACCTGTAAACTGCTATTTCAGCTGGATCATCAAATTGAGCTCCATTGCTTCCACAATCTCTGTAAATTTTGAGTGTAAATTTGTAATTATCATTGCCCAAACATTCATAGGACATCACCCCACCAATAATGTGCCTTGCATGCGCATTGGGCAGGCAACAGGCAGAAGCCAGAATGATAAAGAGCCAATATGTTGTTTTCATGTACGTTTTTTCAAGCTAATTTTATGCAAAGCAGAGTGCGTTTTGTTAACAAAGCTTTATAAAGTTACAACTCTAAACAACTTATGAAAGACAAAATCGTTCAAAAGTTTATGTTTTCAGAACGAGAGGAAATTAAACTTATTGCATCTTTTATTGAAAAGGGGGGAATTGTATTGGCTCCCACTGACACTGTATGGGCTTTGTGTTGCGATGCTACCAATCCATTGGCAGTTGAAAGAATCAAAGAAATTAAACGTAAGGTCAATAACTCTGGTTTAGTTGTAGTAGTTGAGAGTATTGAAATGTTGAAAAATTATGTTTCAGTATTGCATCCGCGCTTGGAGACTTTACTTACTTATCATAAGCGGCCTATGAACGTTATTTACCCTGAATACAAGAACTTGGCACCGAGTGTTGCAGCCGAAGATCAAAGTATTGCTATTCGTGTTACAATCAATGAATTCCTAAAAGAAATTATATGGGAATGCGGGATACCAATTGTTGCAAGTTCTGCCAATTTTTCAGGGATGGGTTCACCAGAAAACTTCTCCTATATAAACCCTCAGATCATCAGTTCGGTCGATTATGTTGTGAAATACCGTCAAATGGACAATTCAAAACAGAGTGGTGCATCCATTGTACGCCTTTCAACCAATACAGAGTTGGATTTCATTCGCCAATAATCAACTTAAATTTAATTTGAGTGTTTTTCACTTTTTAGCTTGATAGATGTTTGCATTAATTGGATGGGGTTCATATCTTAGGGCCAAAATTAAATTTAACCACAATGGTCAAGCAATACTCAAATCAACAAATAACCTTAGATTGGAAGCCGGATTTGTGTATTCACTCCAAGAAATGCTGGTTGGAATTAGGAAGTGTTTTTAATCCCCATGAAAAACCATGGATTAAAATGGATGGAGCAACAACAGAAGAAATAATACAACAAATCAATAATTGCCCGTCAGGGGCACTATCATTTAATCACAATAACCAAGAAAAAATGTCAGAAACACCACAAGCAGAATTTGAAATGACGATTGTACCCAACGGACCGATCCTTTGCCAAGGAAATGTTACCGTTACGCTTCCAGATGGAACGACTAAGGTTCATGAAGGCAAGGTATCACTTTGCAGATGCGGAGCTAGCGCCAATAAGCCATATTGTGATGGGAAACATCGTGAAATAGGATTTGAAGCCAGTTAATTTTGATCTGATTAAAAAGGTTTAAAATCAACTTATTGTACGGTTATGATTTTCATTTTCAGGCACCGCAGGCCCTTAACTTCACAAAAATCCAAAAAAAAAGTCTGCAAGAATTTCCTGCAGACTTTTTTTGTGTTCTCTTGAAAGATTTAGCTAAAACAAGCAAATAGAGAATCGTTGCCTTGATAGTGGTCAGCTTGGCCCATTAACAATCTAATAAAGTCAATCAATGGAATTAATCCGAATATACCACCTAGTGTAAGGATGTACCAAAGGATAATGATTGGCTTGCTTCCCAGATAAACACGGTGAATTCCAAATCCGCCCAAGAAAAAGCAAATCAATGCACCAATTAGAGACTTATCATCACCAGAAATTGCATTTTTAGCAAAACTAAGCGCCGAAGTAGCAACAGATTTAACTGTAGTTGTGATTTTTTGAATCCAACTAGCGTTTTCAATCTTATTGGTTGCAACTGAAGTTGAAGTTCCTACCATTGCAAAAGACTGTGCACAAAAAGCCATAAAGACCAACACCAAACAAGTAAACATCAATTGTTTTTTCATAAATTATTTTTTTGATTATTAACAATCGGCAAATGTATATCAAATTTTTCAGGTTTTGAACTTTGATTTGCTGATTATTTTTGTTGCATTTGAGTTCGTTCTTAATTCCTTGTTGGGAAAATTAATATCCTTTTTCCGTATTCAAGAATAGTTTGATATAATCAATAATTAGTATTACCTTTGCGCCTTAATAAAAATCAACAAACCTGATTTCAGGCAAAGTTGGTATGGTTAAACCAAACAAATACTGTAAATGTCAGTAAAAATTAGACTACAAAGAAAAGGGCGTAAGCAGGCTCCTTTTTACCACATAGTGGTAGCAGATGCTAGATCTCCGCGCGATGGAAAGTTCATTGAAAAATTGGGAACTTACAACCCTATGACTTCTCCAGCTACTATCTATTTGGATAGTGCAAGCGCATATGATTGGTTGACTAAAGGTGCACAACCTACTGATACGGTCAATGCGATTCTAAAGTTCAAAGGAGTTCTTTACCGCAAACACCTTCAACGTGGGGTTGCTAAAGGAGCTTTCTCTCAAGAGATTGCTGACACTATGCATACTGCCTGGGTAGAAAATAAAGAAGGTAAAGTACTTGATCGTGTTACAAAAACTAAGGAAGAAAAAGTAAAGCGCGATCAATTGGTTAGTGGAACAGCTAAGCCAAAACCTGTTAAAGTAGAAGAGCCAGCTCCAGTCGAAGAAACAGTCTCTGAGCAAAATGATGAGATTGCTGAAACACCTGAAATGGAAACACCTGTTGTTGAAACAGCCCCAGTTACTGAAGCAACTCCTGCTGCTGAGGAAGCGCCCGTTGTTGAGGAAGCTACTTCTGCTGAAGAAGCTCCCGTTGCTGAAGAAGCTCCCGTTGTTGAAGAAGCTCCCGTTGTTGAAGAAGCTCCAGTCGCTGAAGAGACAACTGAAAAGTCCGCTGAAGAAAAAGCTTAATTGCTAAAATAGAAAAATGAATGAAGGGGCTCTTATAGCCCCTTTTTTCATGCAAAAAATATGGTAGATTGATAA
>Ga0105044_10003794_pt1 | contig 20708 bp, 13 predicted proteins | sample MAT01_FD_78092 | JGI IMG/M metagenome (GOLD analysis project Ga0105044, IMG submission 78092) | Freshwater microbial communities from Lake Fryxell liftoff mats and glacier meltwater in Antarctica - MAT-01 | ecosystem: Environmental > Aquatic > Freshwater > Ice > Liftoff microbial mat | place...
CCCTCATGCCCGGTTTCAGGTCGCGGACCACGCGTATCCACCTAAACCAATCCGCTGAAATCCGTGCCGGTGCCCGTTTCAACCAGATTTCAGCCCCTTCGCATGCTTGCCGAAGGGACACGAAGTTACGCGATGAATCACGCTATTGGCGGCCTACCTTACGTCACCGATGACACTCGGAACATTCGCCGCTTTTTTCGAGAGGGAGACCTCACCGCACACGGTCCCAGTCAGCTCTACGTTTTCATTGATGAGCATGAGTTCACGCTCGGCTCGACGGCGTTTTATGTGATCGAGGACCGGACCCCTGAGACCGGGATCTGGGAGGACCTTCCCGCCGCCCGTCACGGCCGGCAGGGAGCCTTGTCCTTTGCCGACGGGCACGCCGAATTGCACCGATGGTTGGAGGGATCCACCACGCCTCCGACTAAACACCTCACCGACTCGCACCTAGCCTTCCCGGCTGCGGACAGCCGAGATTGGGTGTGGCTTCACGCCCGCACGTCGAGCCGAGCCCCGAATTAGTCGTTGAGTCACCTAGCCCTCATAAAGGGTCTGGCCCGAATGGCACTGAGTTAAGGCCTAGCAGAATTGGGGTTTTTTCCAGGGCGGCGGTAGCAGTTTTGGTGGAGGATTTCCTTATAACGCCGCCGAGGAGACGTTAAGAGTGGATACGGTTTGAGACGACGTTTGAGGGCTCTGGGTTCTCGTCGACCGGGACGTTCGGGCACCAAGTCTTCGGCCAGGAGTCGGTAAAGTTCCTCGCGGATTCGCTGCTGAGCCTTGGCACTCCGCGCCCGCAGGCACGCCTCGGCGAAGGTGTGCATGGCTCCGGCGAAACCCGATCCGCTGGAGTAGCCGGAAGTGTTTCGGTGACTTCGAAATGGGCGTGGGTCACTTGAAAGCCGGTGATCCGGCCGCGCACGCTGGCTATCCCGAGGTAGCGTGGCCATTTCGCTTCCGCGTGGTTTTGGCCCAATCGTCCGGGGGCGATGAGAACTGAGCCGATGAACCGTTTTGAATTAATCCGAGGGGGTGGCGTCGCCTTTTTCCCTGCCGGCTGACGGCGGCATCAACCACTCGCGAAAACTCTGGATTCTTTGGACCGTTCCTAACACCAACAGTTCGTCCCCCGCTTCCAATCGGTCCATTCCGTTCGGCATCAGGGTGCGTTGGTGAACTCGCTGGATCCCCGCAATCTGGACACCGACCTGCTGAAGTAGATTTAAATCAGCGAGCGTCTTGCCAGCCTTGGGACTGTCGTCGGGCAGCACTACCACCTCCAGACTGAGTTCCTCAATCTCTTGCCCGTCCCCTTGGACTCGCATCGTTCCGAGTTCGCGCGCCGCCGCCGCGATCTGGATGGTGGTACCCAGGAGCAGGAGTTTGTCGCGCGGAAATAGCACTACTTCCGCCGACGGATTGCTGATCACAAATCCCTGCCGATCAATACTGGCGATGGAACATCCGAATCGTTGGCGCAGGATGAGTTCACTGATTCGGCGTCCCGCACAGGCCGAATAATCGGGGACCACAAACTCCTCGACCTGCAGTTCCCAACTACTTTGGCGTTCTTGCAACAGTTGCGCCAGGTTGGCCGATCCAGTCGAGCCCAATGCGGTGGCAAACTGAACCTCCAATTCATTCTCCATCTGACTGTGCCAGCGAGCCAGTCGTCGCCAGAAGATGGCCACGAGCAACCCTAGAATCGCCAGGACCGCCACCGAGGCCCAGAACAAGGTCTGACCGAAGGGCAACAGCGCCAGGAGCCACTCCGCCACCAGCACCAGCGCGACGGCCTTCAGCGCGGTCTCTAGCAAAGGTTGGAGTACTCGGCGCCGCGGTGCCCCCGCGGTGGCAAACTTGGCAAAAATCCCCGCCAAGGCCGCTACGTTGCGCCAAATCGCGACCAGCGGCGCGAGCAATACGACCCCGAACACTGATCCAAACAGGATCAGTAACCCGTTGTAAAAAAGCCAATCCTTGCCCACTAAGCGAACCAGATACTGGTAGGCCGGCGCCGCCACGTACAGGAGCGCCGAGGCGAAAAAAATCTGAATGACGGTCTGCGCCACCCGGCTGCCCGTCAAACGCCAGAGGGTGCTGCGCGCTTGTTGGCGGCCTAGGTTCTTTAGCCAGGAATGGTAAAAACTAATCCATTCACGCACCACCAGGGGCAAGCCCCGATCGATCCGCGCGCTGATGTCATCCGATCGTCGCATTAGCAAAGGCGCCAAAAGGGTGGTCAATAACGATGCTCCCACCGCCATCGGATAAAATGTCTTGGGCACCGCTCCGGCCGCCACTCCCATCTGCGCAATAATAAACGAGAACTCGCCCAAGGGTGTCAGCGCCAGTCCAGCGCGGACCGAATCGCCCGTCGAATGGCCGGCCAGGGTTAGCCCCGCGGCCGCAGCCAATGGTCGAATCAAAAGCGCCACCGCGGTCAGGCCCAACATTAAGGGCCACGCCTCGGCCAGTAGATGGAAGTCCACCAACATCCCCATCGCGACAAAGAAGACCGCACCAAACATGTCCCGAATGCCTTCAAAGACGCGCTCAATCTCTGGCTTCTGAGGCGTGCTCGCGACGATGACTCCTAGCAAAAAGGCGCCGAGCGCCAGCGAATAACCCGCTCGCGCGGCCAGCCACGCCAGCGAAAGCAACAGCCCGCTCACCAACAGCGTGCGCACTTCCGCCCCACCGGTTCGGGTCAACCGAAGCAACAAGCGCGGAACAATCAGCAGCGACACCAGCAGCAAGGTCACAATGAAGGCGCTCAAGGAACCGAGCGTGCTGACAATCGGTGGCGAGGGGCGGTCGCCCAATTGCACGAGGGTGGAGAGCAGCGTGAGCATTACCACTGCAACCACGTCTTCCAGAACCGTGACCCCCAGCGCGAGCTGACCGGCTCGTTGGTGGGTGGCATTCAGTTCCTGCAGGACTTTGCTAATGATCGCCGAGCTGGAAACCATCAACATCCCCGCAGCAAACAGGCTTTGGGTGCTCGTCCAGCCCAGGGCCAGTCCCACCAGTCGACAGCTATGAAAGACCAGAATGGCCGAAACGAAGGTGGCCAACACCACGGGAAATCCCAAGCGCTGTATTCGCTGGAAGCTAAGATCCAATCCGATGGAAAAAATCAGAAACACCAGGCCTAACTGGGACAGCATTTGCACCCGCTCGACGTTGGCGACCAATTGGAAGGGCGGCGTAAACGGTCCAATAATAGCCCCCGCCACCAGATACCCGACAATCAAGGACAACCCGACTCGCTGGCAGAGCCACCCTACCCCACCGGCAATGACCATGACGACCGCCAGATCGCGAATGAACTCCAAACCAAGCACCTCAGCACGCTAAAGAGACGGTGGATCATCTCAAGGGTCTTTGCGTTATTACGCAGCCGCGGCTTTGGCTGGAATCAACATTAGCGACGGGGAACGATCCGATCTAAACCACGTCCGCCATCCTTCCCGGACCTCCAGCGCCAGCCAGGACCCCATCGCCTGGAGCACCCGACCGACTGAGGTCGGATCGGGAAGAAATCCATCCATCAAGAATCGCCGGCCAGTATTCGCCCGACCAAAGGTTCCGCGACGCCGTCGCTCCCGCGCCATCGCCGCCAATCGCCGGTTGTAGAAGCGGATGAATCGGTACGGAATCTCACTGGTCGGCAGGCTGAATACGGGTTCCCGTAACGCCAGCGCCCCCCGTTCGACCGGTTGCGAGACAATTCCCAAGTAATAAAGTCCTAGATCCAAGCGGAAGCCGATCTGCACGAGTTCGTAATCTCCCAGCCAGTCATATTTGTCGCGGTAGAGGGCGTCGAACCACCGGTCGTAGCTGCGTCGGAAATCCCGATTGTACGCCGCCACCCCCTCCGCCACCGATTCGGGTTCCGCCGCCAGCCCTTTCAGAACCAACTCCGTCGCCCGCGTGACCGTAAAGCTCAGCCAATCCAGGCCTGGGCTGTAAAATGGGTCGATAAACCCCGCGGCATCACCCACCAGAACTGCGCCGTCCGTCGCCATCACCTCGCTCCGATAGGCCAGGTTAGCCCGCCAATTGACGTCGCCATCCACTGGTTCGGCGGACCCGAACAATTCCCGACCGGCCGGATGGGCGCAGAGAAATTCCTTTAAGCGCTGGGCCAGCGGAGTGGGTCCGGGCGGCCAGTGGACCCGTCGTTGATCAAAGACCACGCCCACCGAGTAATCTCCCCCCTTCAGCGGAATGCACCAGGCCCACCAACCGTCGCCCATCAAATGATTGGTCGCCGTCGCCCGGACACCCCGGCAGGCCGCCGCCCATTCGGGAAACTTCCCGGCCAACTCCAGCCCATCCCAATCTTTCACCCCGCGCCAGCGCGCCCAGACCGCCGTCGTAGGATGTTCCTCGTTGCGCCGGAACCACCCCTCCTGCCGGGCCAATTGGCAGGCGAATCCGGTGGCATCAATCACCCAGCGAGCGGACAAGGTTCTCCGTCCCCCGGACTCCTCAATCTCGACGGTTTGCTGCCCGCCCGAAGTTACTTGGATGCGCCGCGCCTTAGCGGGGCGCAGAATCACGACCCCAGCCGCCCGCGCCCGCTGTAAAACCTCTTCATCGAGGATACTTCGATCGATCTGCCAGGCGGGCATCCGGGCCAGGTACTTACCGCCGATCTCTCCCGAATCCGCCAGCGATTGGGTGGCCGCATTGCCAAACCAGAAGCGCATTCCTTGTTTGTTCAACTGGGTTTCATTTAGGAATTGGGTCAAGCCCAAGACGCGTCCCAGAAAATATCCACTTACCTCCACCGTCGCCTCACCCACCCGACGGCCAAAGCGCTCGGACTTCTCCACCACGGCCACCCGTAATTCGGGCCGGTTCCGCAACAAGAGCAGCGCCGAAGCTCCTCCGGCCAGGGACCCCCCCAAGATGACCACATCAAAATTCTGGGGAGTAGGCGTCACAGAACTATTGATAACCGGTAACCTAGATTCGGCAAGAACGGAGCCGAGATTCGAACGGATCAACCAACTGTCTGGGCGGTTGATTCTGGGCTTCGGTCTTTAAGCGCTGGTGACCAGTCGGCGCGGGTAGATTGGGCGCGCCGCAGTGGGATGGAACTCCTCCGACGCCGAGTTCTCCTGGCGGGCCAGGGCCGACAACACGCTTCGCCGTGTCGTCGGCAAATCTTTCACCCCCTCTCAGCCTGCTCCGTCCGTTCAAACACATACAGCTTCCCATTCTCCGCCAGCATGAAGTTGGGTCCGCGATAACCCAAGCGGATCAATTCCTTTCGCAAGAACCACATCAACCCGCCATGACTGACCACGAGGAGGTCTTCCCGCAGCGGTTGTAGGTGTTCCTGCACGACGGTTTTTAGATTCCCAAAAAACACGCGCCGCGACTCTCGCTGGGATGGGTGATCCCAGGCCCACGCCAACCGGGTCAATAACCGCCAACCCACCGGGGGCAAACGAAGTCGACCGGTGCCGTACTCCTGAACAGTCACCTCCCGCAGGGCCGCCAGTGGCACGATGGGACCCTGATGGATAGCCTGCGCCGTCTGCACCGCCCGGTCGGCATCACTACAAAGACACCGCTGCCAGGGGATTACTCCCAAGTCGACCGGCTTGGGAATAATCGAAGATTCCTCATATTCGACGCGCCACTGCTGCAATTCCCGGGCGGTCAGCCACCGCCGCGGAAACCCGCGTTTCACCTCGAAATGCCGAACCAAACCCACGCGCATCGCTTTTCCTGTGTTCGCCACGACCGTGTCCGAACTCCGATCCCTTCGTCCAGTAGAGCCCTCGACGCCGAACCAGCCGAACCCACGCAGGCCGCCGGCCAAAGCCCCGCCGACAGAGGGTGTTCCGACGAACTCTGAGTTCGCTTCGACTTGGCCAGATCACCAGGCATGCTCTCGCTGTGCCGTCCATCTACTTCGATTTCAACGCCACCACGCCGCTGGATCGGGAGGTTCGGGCGGCGATGGAACCTTTCCTCGATGGAATCTGGGGCAATCCTTCTAGCGTCCACCAAATCGGTCGCGCGGCTCGGGCGGCGCTCGATAACGCCCGCTATCGACTCGCGGCGCTGTGGAATAGCAAACCCAGCGAAGTCGTCTTCACCAGCGGCGGCACGGAAGCCAATAACCTGGCCGTCTTCGGCGCGGCCCGCCTTCGCCAGTCGAAGGGCCGTCATTTGGTGACGTCCCCGGTGGAACATCAGGCCGTCCTGCACGCCTTCGAAGCTCTGGCCCGACAGGAAGGTTATGAAGTCACCTACCTGCCCGTCGATGCCTCCGGACTGGTCTCCCCGGAGGACGTCCTCCGAGCACTGCGTCCCGACACCACGCTGGTGTCGGTCATGGCGGCCAACAATGAGATCGGTACCGTGCAACCGGTGGCTCAGATTGGAGCGCTCTGCCGGGAACGAGGGGTGCTTTTTCACACGGATGCCGTCCAGGCCTTCGGGAAGTTGCCCTTTCGCGATATCCATCAGTTCAACGCCGATCTGGTTTCGGTCTGTGCCCATAAATTCCATGGACCCAAGGGCGCTGGGGCTTTGTACATTCGTTCTCCACTCCTGCCGGTGCCGGTACAGGTCGGCGGAGGCCATGAGAACGAGCGCCGGGCCGGCACTGAAAATCTAGCGGCGATCGTCGGGCTGGTTGAAGCGTTCGCACGGTTCGTGCCGGAGCCGGTGTTCCCAGACGACCGACTCCGCTTATGGACCGAGCAACTCGCGACCGTCGCGACGGCGCTTCCAGGAGTGACGCGGCGCGGTCACGCTACCCTCCGCTTGAGCAACACCCTAGCCTTCTCCGTCACCGGCACGGACAGCATTGTCTTGATGGCTGGGCTCGATTTGGAAGGCGTCTGCGCGTCGAGCGGTTCGGCTTGTTCGGCCGGTTCGCTCGAGCCCAGTCACGTCTTGAAAGCCATTGGAGTCCCGCCGGCGGAAGCCAACGCCTTGGTTCGTTTCTCCCTGGGCCGTAGCACAGCCCTGGAGGAAGTGGTCCGCACCGCGGAACTTCTCCCGGAAGTGCTCCGTCGGGTCCGGCGGAGCTAACCGACAGGCGTCAGCTTAGGTGCGCGGTTCGTGCTGCGTTGGGGAATCCGTCGGGCCGTCAGGCGCGCTCGAAACGTCGCGATCTGTCCTGCCGCGCGCGCATTCGGCCTCCTCATTCCCAAGCAGTGGAGGCGGCGCCGTACGCCAAGGGGCCGAGTCGCTCTGGCCAAAACGGCGGTCTCCCGGCACGCTGGACGCGTGAATTCCGTTTCCGAGGCGATCCGAAGCCTGCGCGTACAAGTTGACGCCGCCTTAACGCAGGAGGGCCCACTGCCCCAAGGGACCCAACTGGAGGCGGAATCCATCACCCTCTCCCTCGGGCTGATCCTCGAGGAAGACCCAACTCAAACCGCCAGTCCCCGCTGGCGCCTCCTGGGACCCAGCGAAATTCACCCGCCCGCCCATTCTCTGACACTCCAGTTCCGAGTTCGACCCTCCACGGAGCCCGCCGAGTCTGCCTCGGAGACAACCGTGCTTTTTAGGCCTGACGAAGCGCCCGCCCCGGCCGGACCCCCCAGCGACCAGGAACGCCTGGCCAGCCGTTGCCACCATGTCTTTGGCCCACCCGGATTCGATAATTCAGCCCGGGCAGAAGTGTTCAGTGAAAGTCTGGCCGGACTCTCTCCCGGCGAAGCCGCCACGCTGCTGGGTTGGTGCCGCACCGGCACTCGTGCCCCAGCGGGGCATCCGTTGCAGGGCAAACTGGGCCAATTCCACCGGATCCTGAGCTTCGCCCCAGTGGGTGAGCCCGCCGCCGCCGAAATCTTGATCGAACTTCTGGCAGAACACCCGATCGCCGAACTCATCCAGGTCTTGGGCGAGCACTGGCGGTTTGGGACCCACTGGGTCTTGCCGGGTGACCTTTGAATCAGCGAAAATAAGCGGGTTCGACAATCGGATTCCGGCTCAGATAATTGCCTGAATGGGCTCCGCACCCTCCACACCGACCAATTTCTGGTCGAGGCCACCGTAGAAATAACTCAGCCGGTTTGGATCAAGTCCCATGAGCTGGAGCACGGTGGCGTGGAGGTTCTTCACATGCATCCGATCCTCGACCGCGGCCGCCCCTAATTCGTCGGTCTGACCCACACTGGTCCCGCCCTGGATGCCTCCCCCGGCCATCCACATGGTGAACCCAAAGGCATTGTGGTCGCGGCCCGTACCCTTTTCATACTCCGCCGTCGGCTGACGCCCAAATTCGCCGCCCCAGATGATCAATGTCTCGTCGAGTAGTCCGCGCTGTTTAAGATCCTTGATCAATCCGGCAATCGGTCGATCGGTACGGCCCGCGTGGAAATTGTGGTTCTTCTCCAGATCCGCATGGGCGTCCCAATTGTCGTCGTTGTGCGCGCCGCCCGCGTACAACTGCACAAAACGCACCCCCCGCTCCACCAACCGACGCGCCAACAGACAGCGGCGCCCAAATTCCTGAGTACGCGGATCGTTGAGGCCATAGAGTTCCCGGGTGGCCTCCGATTCGCGGCTCAAATCGACAGCCTCCGGAGCGTGACGCTGCATGTTGAAGGCCAGTTCGTAACTCGCGATCCGGGCCGCCAAATTGGAGTTGTCCGGATGCACCGACGCGTGTTCGTCATTGTATTCCCGCAAGGCATCCAGCATCCGCCGCTGACTCGAACCGCTCAAATCCGGCGGACGCTGCAAATCAAGAATCGGATCGCCGGCCGACCGGAGGACAGTTCCCTGAAAACTCGCCGGCATGTAACCGCTCGACCAGTTCTTGGCGCCGCTGATCGGTCCGCCGATGGGATCGAGCATGACCGCGAACCCGGGCAGATTCTCACTGACACTGCCCAAGCCGTAATTTACCCAGGAACCGAGGCAGGGACTGCCCGAAAGAATCCGGCCGGTATTCATCTGGAGCATGGCCGAACCATGAATCGGTGAATCGGCGGTCATGGCGTGCAGGAAGGCGAGATCGTCCACACAGGATCCCAGATGCGGGAAGAGGTCGCTGACGTATTTTCCGCACTGACCGTACTGTTGAAACTTCCATTTGGGTCCGACCACGCGGCCTTCGTTTTTCCGCCCACTGCGACCAAAGGTCTTCACCGCAATCGTCTTTCCATCGAGCGGATAGAGCGCCGGCTTATAGTCGAAGGTGTCGACGTGGCTGGGACCGCCATACATGAACAGAAAGATCACGCTCTTGGCTTTCGCGGCGAACTGCGGCTTTCGCGGGGCCAAAGGATTGATGAAACCGCCGCCGCTTGCGGCCGCCATCGCTTTCCCGCCCCCAGGCATCAGGCCAGCCAGGGCGAGTCCGGTAAACCCAGCCCCGGCTTCCCAGAGAAATTCGCGGCGGGTCCGATGACAAAAGCTTCCGGGGGTCTTGGAGGAGGAATGGGACATGGCTGAAGTGCGGTCAGTCGAGATACAAGAACTCGTTGAGGTTGAGCGCCAGCAGACAAAAGGAGTTCAACGCGGCCTCGGCGGTGGCTCCGTCCCGCTGTTCCAGGGCGCGAATCAGGCCAACTCCGCGAGATATTTCGGCCTCGGTGGGCGGGCGTGAAGTGACCCAGGCGAGGACGCGACGGACTTGCTCCGCGACCCCGCTCCCAATGTCCTGACGAACACGGTGCGCCAAGCGGATCGCCTGCTCGTTGAGAAAGGAACTGTTAAGCATACCTAACGCCTGGGTGGGCTGCGTGGTGGCAAAACGAACGGGGGTCGACCGATCTGTTTCGGCCAGGTCAAAGCCCAACAAAATTGGCGTGAGCAACGAGCGTTTCACATGAATGTAAACGCTGCGCCGGAGTTGCTCGTCGGCTGGCGAATTTCCCCACCCCTGACCCGGCACGGATTGACCGGCGAGGACCTCCGGAGGAATTTTTACGAACACCCCCGGTCCATACATCTTTTGATTCACCGGCCCAGACACCCAGAGGACTGAATCGCGGATTTCCTCCGCCGTCAGCCGACGCATGTCAAAATGGGACAGGAAATCATTCGCTGGATCTGCTTTCAGCGCTTCCGCACTGGCCGTGGACGACCGCTGATACGCCGCGGACGTGAGCAGACGGCGATGCAGGCGCTTCACGCTCCAGCCTTGTTCCACAAAATCGTAGGCCAACCAGTCCAAGAGTTCCGGATGAGTTGGAGCCTGTCCCTGCAGTCCAAAATCGCTCGGGGTACGGACCAGGCCGCGTCCGAAATGATGTTGCCAGACCCGGTTGACCATCACCCGGGCGGTCATCCGGTTGTCGGGCGAAGCAATCCAATTGGCGAGGGCCAATCGGCGGCCGGAGGAACGGCCGGACGCGGGCGGGACAACCTGGGGCCGGGGCGGATCCAACACTTGGAGAAACGCCGGCTCAACCCGATCGCCTTTGTTTTCCGGACTTCCCCGCATCAGGAGAAACGTCTCCGGCGGGGTCACTCCGGCTTCGGTGACGGCGAGAGCTTGGGCCGGGGCCGCATTCGTTCCTTCGACGGCGTTCTCCGGGTTCACCGAGCGTAGGGGAACTTCATCGGTTAGTCCGCCATTGCGATACGGGTTGACGTTGTGAAAGAACGACAACAAGGCGTAGTAATCGCGCTGCCCGATCGGATCGATCTTATGATCGTGGCAGCGGGCACAATCGACGGTCAGTCCCAGAAATACCTGCCCGGTGGTGGCCACAAGGTCGTCCAATTGGTCGTACTTCGCCAATTCGCGGTCGGCCGGTTCATCATCCCAAATGCCCAAACGATAAAACCCCGTGGCAATCACGGTCTCGTCGCTGGCGTCGGCCAGTTCATCACCGGCGAGTTGTTCCCGGATAAAACGATCGTAAGGCTTGTCCTCGTTAAAGGAACGGATGACGTAATCGCGGTAACGCCAGGCGTGCGGTTTGGGGCCGTCGCGTTCATAACTGTTCGTCTCGGCAAACCGGACCAAATCCAACCAATGCCGACCCCATTTTTCGCCGTAATGCGGCGAGTCGAGCAAGCGATCGATCAGGTTCTCCCACGCCCGCACCGAGGTATCCGCGACGAACGCCTCCACTTCCTCGGGCGTGGGCGGCAAGCCCAGCAAATCGTAACAGACGCGGCGGATGAGCGTCCGCCGGCTCGCCGACGCCGCTGGCATCAAGCCGCGAGACTCGAGTTTGGCCTCAATGAAGGCGTCAATCGGATTGGCGAGGCGGACGGCCCTGGTTACGTCCGGCGGCACGACGGATTTTACCGGTTGGAAAGACCAGTGCGCGCGATCCTTGTCGGTGACTTCAAAGGCTTTCTTCTTCCCCACAACCGGTGTCGGTGACTCCTCCTTCGGCCAGGGAGCACCCCGTTGAACCCAGGCCGCAACATCGGCGATCTGTTCGTCGCTTAGCTTCCGCTTGGGTGGCATCTGCAGGTCGGGATTCCCCCAGGTCAGCGCCTCCACCAGGCGACTCTGCTCCGGCCGGCCGGGAATCAGACCCGGTCCGGAATCCCCGCCTTGCAAAATCCCCGCTCGACTGTCGAGCCGCAGCCCGCCTTTGAGCTTCTCCGATCCCGTACTGTGGCATTTATAACAAGCCTGATCGAACAGCGGCCGGATTCGTTTCTCGAAAAACTCCAGGTCGGCTGGAGTAGGTTCGGATTCAGCCGCGGACAGACCGGCCCCGCCGACCCCGAGCGCCACCCAGATCAGAATCGTACAGAATTGGAGTCGGGAACCCATGACTGGCGCTTACTTCTGGGAGGCCAGGATCGCCGTCACCGGTGTCGAATTCCCGAAGTTCGTGAAGTCCTTCCACGTCCAGACAACTTTGCGGTTGGGGGTGACCTCAATAAGTTGGGGATTCTCGGGTCCGGCGTGGCAATTCCCAATCAGCGTGTTGCCGTTCGAAAGCCGCTCGACGCGAGTAACCCAGGCCAGCGTGATGCCCGGCAAATCCTTCTGCTCAATCTTCCAGACGATCTTCCCGGCTGGAGTCACCTCCAGCACGCTATGGCCGTTGCCCGAACCAATCAACGTGTTGCCATTGGCCAGGCGGGTCGCGCTGAAGACCGAATTCCCGAACGCTTCCGGTCCGTGCCCGCCCTTGCGCTCCTGCCCAAACAGCGGCACGTCGTATTGCCAGACAATCTTTCCGGCTGGGTCATATTCCCGAACGCGGCCATCGGCCTCGTGCGCCACCAGGTAATTCCCACTGGCCAACTTGCGTACCAACCGAGTGTCGGAATGGGCATTCGGTCGTTCCACTTTCAGCTTCACTTGATGGCGAATCGTGCCGTCGCGATCCACTTCAATGATCCGGCCCGGCCCCGATTCCGCGATCAGAGTCAGACCGTTGGGAAGCCGCTGGAAGGCGTGGACTTCGACCGGTTGACCCGGATTCGCCTTGGCCGCGTCATATTCCCAGACGACCTCTTTGGCGGGCGTCACTTCCTGCACTTTGGTCCACCCTTGTTGTAACAGGATGTTGCCGTTGGGCAGAACCTCAGCGTCATGGATGGCACTGACTTTAATCTCCCATTCCAATCGTCCGTCAGCACCGATAATGGCCAAGCGTTGGGTCGAATCATCGCCCGCGAGAATCCGCCGACCGGGCGCCGTCGTTTGGGCCTGCAGACCCGTGAGAAACAGGACGCCGACCCCGAGCGCGGCCAGGCACAATCGGGAGGAAAAGAAATTGTTCATAGGGAAGACCCAATAGGTCAGGAGGAAACGATAGACGGCGACGGCTAATCCTGTCGAGTAACCCGGCAAATTCGCGATCGGAAAAAGAGAATTTGCACCTGGGAGACCGAGGCGCCCTCCTGCGACCCGCGCGAGCGCCCCGGAATTCAACTTCATTGTGCGATCCTACCGACGAGGGTGAACCCATTCAGAAACTCCAACAGGCGCTTCGGGCTCGTGGCCCGCCGTGGCCCGCCGTTAGGGCGTGGCCGTAGCCCAACGGACCGCCCTCACCCGCGCTCGTGCCTTGGCCCGCGACAACACCGGTAGTAACAGCCCCGCCGGCACCGCAATGATGGCAATCACCGCCAGCAGTTCGATCAGCGTAGAGCGTTCTCGGGATCGTCTTGAAAGCGATTGGTTCGGTGAATATGGGGAACCCGCTTTCATCAAGGAATGGACCGGCGATAACACAGCTAACCACGTGCCAACCCCTCTAAGGTGAGGATGTTTTCCGACGGGTAGCGGTTCTGACGGCTCCAATGTGGCGAGGGCCTGTACCCGATCCTCACCCACCGCCTTAGCCCGGATCGAAATCTCCGGTTTCAACCGGGCGGCCATCGCACCGATGACCGGGAAGTACGTCTTCTCGGCGTAGGTCTCCTGACGTCGTCTGCCACGGGGGTAGCAACCGAGGTAACGAGTCTTCATCTCCCCGCCCTGCCTACACCACGATCCAGGCATCCCTGACCGCCACAAGGATCCCGGTCACACTACTTCGGGAAAGCACCTTGAGCTGTCAATAATATAGATCCGCTTCTCTCTATGGGGGAAAAGCCGGGGTCCGCGGCCGCTGCATTTTGTTGAGAAATACCGCCTCCCGCCTGTCAGGACCACGGTGCCGGCGGCCGGTGCTCATCGGGTGCGTCGGACGTTCCGAGGAGAATGTGAGTCGAGACCATGAATCGCCGAAAGAGGGTGTGGGGAAGAAGCAATTCCTCATGCGCTCTTCGGCCACCTTCTCCCCTTCCTCCGCGGCGGCTCCGAAACCAGAGAAGATGACGATTCAAGGGTAGCCCCATCCGAGACCCGGTTCCACGGAGTTGATCGCCCCGAGGCCCAGTTGGCCATTATGATTGCTGCCCCAGGCCCACAGGGTGCCGTCGGCCTTCAACGCCACCGTAAAGTCCGCCCCTGCCGCAGCGGCGGCCCAATCGCGCTCCGCTCCTACGAGAACCGGGGTACGCCGGTCAGTAGTTGACCCATCGCCCAGCTGGCCGGCTCCATTCTCGCCCCAGGCCCAAAGAGTCCCATCCTGTTTCAGCGCAACCGCGTGGTAACTGCCCGCCGCGATGAACGACCAGTTCGTGTCAGTACCGATTCGCTGGGGGATCAATTGGTCGGTGTTAGTTCCATCGCCCAATTGCCCCAGGCTGTTGTCTCCCCACGCCCACAAACTGCCATCCGCTTGGAGCGCCAAAGAAAACTCGCGTCCCGACGCCAAGCGTACCCAGTCGCTACCACTGCCAACGCGAGTCGGCGCTGGCAAATTGATTCGCGTGCCCGTGCCCAGTTGGCCCTGATTGTTGTCGCCCCAGGTCCAGAGACTGCCGTCCTCCCGCAGTCCGAGGCTGTGGCGGGCTCCGGCCGCGACGAGCGCCCATCCTACCTCTGGCTGAACTGGCACCGGCCGGCGCCGACCCGCGAAGGTTCCATCGCCCAGTTGGCCGGCGGAGTTGGCTCCCCAAGCCCACAGTCGCCCGCCGCTCCGGAGGGCCAGCGCGTGGGATTGGCCGGCCGCGACCGCGATCCAATCCGTCTCCGCCCCCACCTGCCCGGGCTCACTTCGCGGGGCGGCCGTGCCGTCACCCAATTGGCCCACCAAGTTCTCCCCCCAGCTCCACAGGGTACCCTCCTTTCTCGTGGCGAGCGTAAACTCCGCGCCCCCGGCAACGGCCGCCCAGTCCGGTGCGGTGCCGACGAAAACCGGGCTGAGCCGAACTCCGGTGGCGCCATCACCCACCTGGCCTCGAAAATTAAATCCCCAGGCCCACAACGCGCCGTCCTGAGTAAAGCCCAAACCATGACCCTCACCCACTGCGATCGCTCTCCAATTGCGCTGAACGCCTATTTGAACTGGCGTCGCTTGGTTGCCGGTTCGCGAACTACCCAACTGACCGAAGTCATTGTCGCCCCAGGTCCACAGCCGCTGGTCGGCCGTCAAGGCCACGGTGTGCCGGCCTCCCGAGCTGGTTTCCACCCAATCGATTGCCGTTCCGACGCGCGCCGCTGTGACAACGGTGGGGCCTCGGCGCTCGTTACCCAATTGACCTTCGCTGTTTTGTCCCCAGGACCAGCGGACGCCGTCCAGTTTGAGCGCGGTGGTATGGAATTGCCCCGCGGAGATTGTGGCCCAATCCGGCGTGGCGCTAACGAGGAGGGGCACCGGAGCGTTGCGGAAAGAACCGCCGCCGATTTGACCCCAGGTGTTATCTCCCCAGGCCCACAGCGTGCCGTTCCGTTTGAGGGCCACCGTATGGAAGCCTCCCGCCGCGATGAACCACCAGTCGGAGTCTACCCCAAGGCGGAGGGGCGCGAGCTGGTCGACCCCACTTCCATTGCCCACCTGGCGAAAAGCGTTGTCCCCCCAGGCCCACAAACTGCCGTCCTGCTTGAGCGCGACCGTATGCGCGTCTCCCGCACTCACCCACTGCCAGTCCGTGTCGACGCCAATCTGCGTGGGACTTCGAAGATCCGTAATGGTTCCAGTTCCCAATTGACCCGCAGGGTTGTCGCCCCAGGCCCACAGCGTGCCCCCGACCGCCAGGGCGACGGTGTGACGCCCACCGGTGGCCACCCTCTTCCAAGGGCGCTCGGCCCCGATCCGCCCAGGGTTGCGCCGCAGGGTCGTGGTGCCATCCCCTAATTGACCCTGCACGTTGGCACCCCAGGTCCAGAGGCTGCCGTCTTGTTTGAGGGCCGCGGAATGGAACGTGCCCGCACTGACTGAGGCCCAATCGAGGTCAAGACCCACCCGGATCGGTCGGGGCTGATTGACGGAAGTACCGTTACCCACCTGACCAAAACTGTTCGGCCCCCACGCCCACAAGGAGCCGTCGGTTCGAAGGGCCAGGGTATGGGCAAAACCAACCGCGATTGCCGGAGCCCTCAACCCGACCGGACGAAGCGTGATTACTCCAGGATCAGTTTCACCACCGGGATTGACGGGCACTTGCCGAATCACTCCGGTCTGGCGGACGTTATTCTCGACGATGAAAGCGGCCACATTGAGCGGACCGAACGCGGTCGGAACACCGGAAAGTACAAACCGCCCATCCGGTCCGGTGGTGCCCTGCGCGTAGCCGCTCACGCTGATGTAAGCCCCCGCCACCGGGGTGCCGTCCGCCCGCTGCACGAGCCCGGCGACGCGGGTGAGGGAATCACCCAGGGAGACGAGCAGAGGCGTCGCGGCGGTGACGCCCTGGTTCGAGGCGGCGATCAGCACGAAGCCGGCCCGGTGGGCCGTGACGAGGCCCTGGGGGTCGATGGAGGCAATGGCGGGGTTGCTCACGCGATAGGTGGTTCCCTGGGAGCGATCCGAGAGTTCGGCGTTAGAACTATCGGTGAAACGCCCGAAGACGTGCAGACGTGTGGTCTGGCCGAGCGCGGTCAAGGTCGGAAGGTCGGGAATCGCTTGGAGCGAGTCCGGGACGCGCGGAGGCGTGTCACTGAACTGAACGCTGGTGACGACACTTTTCTGTCCGACCCGGAGCTGGAGGAAGTCCGTGGCCAAGTACCGATTCACGCCGGTCTCAGTGCTGACCCCAGTGAGGCGAACCAAGTCGTCACTCAGGAAGTCCGGGGGCGTTCCCGGACCGGCCGCGCCGAAGCGGTCCGGAGCGGAAACATTGCGCAACCGAAAACTGCGAGGATTGGCGACCAGCGCCGATTGGCCGTTAGCGTTGACCTTCCACAGGGGTTCTCGCAGGGACAGGATGAAGTCGTCCGGCAAGTCCGGATCGGTTTCCGCCGGGCGAACCGGTCTTCGGTTGCCGGGAAGGCTGTATTTCAGGAGCAGTAACGTGCACCGGATTTTCTCTTCCAGGTTGTCGACCTCCGTCCGCTGGATCTCCTCGGCAATCTCCAGCTCGGCCTTCACGAAGGCGCGGAACTCCTCCAGCGCCTGCGTACACTCTCCTTCGCTGGCTAGGCGAACTCCGTTGATATCCTCGACCTCCTTGAGCAACTGATTGAACACCTCTCGCCAGACTTCCACGTGCCGATTTTCATGCTCGGTGACAAAGGCAATATCGGCCGGATCCGTGATGCCCGCCCAGTACCATTTGTCGAAGACGCGAAACTCCAGATTGAACCGCGGAATAGTTCGGTCGCCCGCGTCGTCACACTCACACCACGCGGTCTGGTACATCTCGTTCTGCGTGAGCCCACAGAGGTTCTTTTCGCCAAAAAGATTATTGTCGTTCGGGACGATCGGCTGGTCCGCGAAGACCAAGTCGTTCGGGGACGGCGTCGCGTTCTCCGGTTGGCAAACCTCGACATTTTCCGTGACCTCATAGGGTGGGCAATTACCGCCCCAGCCAGCGACGGTCAGGCCGCTGCCCGGGTCGCTGACGATGCGGGAACCATCCGCGACGACCTGGGCGCTCGAGACGATTTCAAAGCGTTCGGTATCGTGGTTGAAGCTCAGGAAGTAAGCGATCGATCCGGGCGCCAGTCCATTGAGATTGGGGTACGCCACCCGGACCGGCGGATCGAACTGCGCGCCGCCCGGCTGCAACGTCCAGGCAAAAGCGGGCGCGGCGCCGTCGGGCATGGGCATGGGCACTTTGTCGTGGTGCACCTGGTTGAGCGAAACTAAGGCCGGCTCGGCCGGCGTCACGAGCGCGCCGTGGGGATGCCGCATCGAGTTGGCGGCAATGGTCATCTCCAGGCCAGCCACGCCCTCACACGTCAGCACCAGATCCGTCGTGCCGTCGTAAACGTGAGCGTTATTGGTGTTCAAGCAGGGGAGCAGTACCGGCGTGGGCAGAGAGTTCTCCGCATTGGGGACCAGCGTGGTGGTGAACTGGAGGCTGGGAAAGAGATTGGTCGGGACGAGGTTGGTTCCCAGGGAAGTGGCGGTGAACCCGTTGACGTGCAGGTGCGCCAGGCCCGACAGACTGGACGCGGAACCGCCGCCGGTCGAAGCCACCAAATTGGTGAACCGAAAGCGGCCTTGTTCATCGGAAAACGTCCGGTTGGTCACCCCGCTAACCACCAATTCGCAGGCGGCGTGGCCAATCGGTTGACTAGTGTTGTCCAGCACAAGCCCGGTGAACGCGGTCAGTTGGCCAGCCTTGCGCACCACACTGTAGGCACTGAACGTCACCGGGCGTCCTGGGTTTCCCGGCCAATTGGCCTCGACGAGATTTTCCCCGGCCAAGCTGCCGAGGCGCAGTCGGACCGCCGCATGCCCGGTCCGCCGGCTCGGAACCGTCAGCTCAACCCTCCCCGCTCCGTCTTCACTGCCCGCCGGCGCCACCGGGAACAGCAGCCCCCCGCCTTGCACCACGGTAAAGGTGACCGGGATATCCATGACCCCATTGCAACCGTCGCTAATCCAGGCCCGCAGCGATTCGGCCACAAAGGAGCCCACCTCCCCTTGCTGGAGATTACCGGTCCCCACATTGATCTGCCGAGCCGGAGCCGCTGAGGCCGAAGCACAAAGGAAGACGGCTTGGGCTGCCTCGCTACTCGTGACTGAGAGGCGATTATTCCCGCAACCCGCATCGGCTCCGAGCGTCCACTGAGCCGCCACCTCGCCCTGGGCATCCGTCCGGAGTTCGAGTTGCCCGGCCCCGGCGGGCGTTACGTCGACTCGTTGGGTGTAATCGGCCGCGAGTTGGTGGGTATCCCGAGGCAGCAGACGGCCATCACTTCGGGTGACTTCTAACAGGACGACGCGGCCCACCAACGGCGTGGTGCCATCCGCCGCCGTGAGGCGCACCACGATAGGCTGGGCGAGCCGCCGATGAACGTTCGTGCGCTGAAGATCGCCCGACTCAACGACTAAACGCGGCCCGACCGGCTCGACTCGGCTGACCTCAAGCAACCGACTGGTTTGATTGCCCAAAACGTCCGTGGCGGTGACCTGGAGTTGGTTGGTGCCGGCCACCAATGGGAGACGGCGCTCATATGTCCCGTTGTTGCCGATGCCGACATCGACGGTAGCGGGACCTCCGGCTTCGGTGATCCCCGCGGCTAGGGCCGAGATATTGGTTACCGTAACCGCGAGACCGAGGAATCCGCTCAGTAGGTCACCGACCCGTCCAGCGACCACAATGTTAGCGGCAGCCATCACTTGTGAATGGGTCGGAAAATCGAAGTAAAGCTGGGGCGGTTGGGCGTCGTGGACGACGTCGAGCGTCTGCGGAGCACTGGCCTGACCGGCCGCATTGATGCCCGTGACGAATAGGCGGTTCAATCGATTGAATTGGAGCGGTACGTTTACCTCAAAGACGCCCTCTCCTCCTACCGTGCCCAAGATGATCGTGGTGCCACCCTCGACCTTGATCGCCATACCCGGCCGGGCGCGGCCGGTCAGGGAAACCGAGGCAGCGCGAGTGGGAGAGATCGGGGCCGTTAAGGTGGGCGTCGCGAACTCGGAAACGAAGGGATCGGTGCCACCCCGGTATTCAACCGCGTTGGAGAGCAGGTCGCCGTCGGGGTCCAGCCCAGCATCACGCCGGTTGAGCGGATCGAGTTGGGGACGTCGGCTCAACTCATAGATGTCATCCATGCCGTCGCCGTCCAAATCCAGCGGAGTCATCACCGGCACTGCCCGGAGGCGAAAAAACGAGGCGCCCGAACCCGGCGGGATGTACGAGGTGAAGGTCGCCGGCCCCATGATCCCAGGCTCAACGGCGCTCGGGAGCTCGACCTCGGTAAGAGAACTTCCTTGGTAGAGAATGAAATAGGCATCGGGACGCGAGGGATAATGGAAGTTGATTCCCTGCGCCGGATCGAGGGTCCAACCAGTGATGGCAAAGTCCTGAGCGTGTGCCCGGGCCAAGAAGAGGGACAGCACCACGAACCCCAACCGAGCTACCGAGGTATAGGCGCGTCGACCGGCTAGGTGCAAACGGGCAAAAGCGAGAGTGGACATGGCGGAAGCGGATTGGGGTGGAGCCTATACTCTCGAGGAGCCAGAGCGCACTAACCAGATGGGCTGAGTCGCAGTTTTTCTTAGAGCCTGTTTGAAAACTCCAAGGGATCCTGTTTTCGAGGAACGGGTCCGATGGCGAGGCGTGACGAGGGAGCATGTCCCTGGATCTAATGATCCTGGTGGCTACAGCCAGGCCAAGAAAGAACGGGCGACGCGTTTCGGCTTCAAGGACAGCCCGGCCGAAATCATTCTCGAGTAGAAGGTAGGACAGCGTTGCTGCCTGGGACCGGCTGGGTTTCTACCGCGTCCAGACCTCCACGGCGGTTTGCACGTTCACCGGAAACTCGACGTTGACGCTGACATCAGCGGGATTGCTGGCTTGGTTGTTGATCTCCGCGTCGTAGATTTTAGCCGAACCGTGATCCGGCGTGAGCACTACCCGGATGGGGACGAGCTGGCCGAAATCCCGAGCCTGGACCTTCACCACTTGCGCCGCAGGAGAATGGAAGGGCAGGTTCACAAGGACTGGACCGGAACCAACTGGGATGGCGGTGCCTGCGGCCGCAACCACATCCAGTCGCGGCAATGGCGTCGGGAAAACGAGCATGAGCGAACCGAGCGAAGCCGTGGCGGGGGGATTGAAGTTCAAGGCGAGCTGCGAGCGGTCCTGAGTGTCCACCCGGATGCGGCCGAAAGCATCGTAATTACCCGTGGCTGATCTCGCCAGCACCGAACCATTGCCCGCCACTAGTGTAGTGTCTTGCAAACAGCTGGAGTTATTTTCCCTTTGTTTTGCGCATTCTTGGGCGCGTGCAGCCGGGCTTGATGGCCTCCAGGGTTTGCCGGCAACGACTCAGCTTCTCCACG
>Ga0105044_10003800_pt1 | contig 20701 bp, 19 predicted proteins | sample MAT01_FD_78092 | JGI IMG/M metagenome (GOLD analysis project Ga0105044, IMG submission 78092) | Freshwater microbial communities from Lake Fryxell liftoff mats and glacier meltwater in Antarctica - MAT-01 | ecosystem: Environmental > Aquatic > Freshwater > Ice > Liftoff microbial mat | place...
CTCAGATCGATCCATTGTTTGATTTCATCCAAGCGCTTCCGGTACCAAGGCAAATATTCGCTCAAGTGGCCGTTGCTTTCCGTACTGTAGTAACCAAAACGGCGGAGCACATCAATGCGCACCTTTTCCGTTCGGCTGTACTCGGGATGATCTTCGAACAACTCCAAGAGGCGTGGGATGAAATCCATGCCGCGCCACTGTGCTTGAATGAACCAGGTTTGATGGTTGAGCCCAGCTGCAACAATATCCACCTCCTCCCGCTTGAGAACGGCATCTTCGGCAATAATTCCCTGTTTTCTTGCCCAGCGCTCAATCACTCGCGTGAGCTGCATGTGCCCATGCTGCACACCGTGACACAGGCCGACCGTGTGAACTCCACCGTACTGATTGGCGGCCCACGTCAGCATGGCCATGGGGTTGGAGTAGTTGAACAGGATCGCGCCGGGTGCTGCGACTTCGCGGATGTCGCGACAGAAATCCAAAATGGCGGGGATACCGCGTTGACCGTAAAGAATCCCGCCAGGCCCTAGCGTATCGCCCACACACTGATCGACGCCGTAGCGCAGGGGAATTTCTACGTCGTTCTGAAAGGCCTCCAGACCCCCAATCCGAGCCACGCAGAAGACATACTTGGCGCCACGCAGTACTTCGCGCCGATCTAAGCTGGACACGATCCGGATCGAGAGGCCGTTGGCATCGATATCGCGCTGGCACAACTCGGTGACCATTCTCAGGTTCTCTGGATGGATGTCGGTGAAGGCGACCTCCATGTCCCGAAATTCTGGAACACTCAGCAAATCACCCAGCAATTTGCGAGTGAAACCAATGCTACCGGCTCCGATGAAAGCGACGCGAAAGGACATGCTGTTTTCTCCCAGGGTGGATTTGTGGTATGTTTGTGCCCATGGTAGTGGTCTATAATACCCACCAAAAGCGTAGTTTAGTGATATCTAGGGTGGTTTTGTGATGCGTGCGCCAACGGGCCTCAAACACGAACGGAGCGCAGTGCTGTATCCACCAGGAGAGCTCTCGGTACACGCAACGTTGATCAGCGTGGGTTACAGTCGCGAGACCACGGCCGCGTACGATTGGCACGGTTTGAAGCGCGGCCCGGGGCCGTTTGCGATCGTGCAGCTCACGCTGACAGGTTTCGGTATCTTGCGCTACGAAAATTGGCAGCGCCGCGTTGAGCCGGGAAGTGTGATGCTGCTCACCGTTCCACACGACCATCGCTACTACTTGCCGGAAGACTCAAACGGCTGGGAGTTTCTGTATGTGTGCTTCAGCGGAACAGAAGCCCTGCGTGTTGTTGAGCATGTGATTCAAGCACGTGGGCCGCTGTGGGATCTGGATAAGGATTCGAACCTTTATCGACACACCGAAGAGATCGTGCGTCGCTCGCAGCGGGGCCTGTTGAAATCGCCCTGGCAAGCCTCTGCGCTGGCCTATGGTCTCGCGATGGCGTTGCTCGAACCCATTCAGACGAAAGATGTGGTGCAGCGCCCGCGCCCCATCGAGTTGGCAGTGAAGCTCCTGGATGAGAATTGGAAATCCGATATTTCAGTCGAAGCCCTGGCCGAGCAGGTGGGCTACACGCGCAGCCACTTGACTCGGCTTTTCAAAACGCATCTGGGCGTCGGTCCCGGCGAATATTTGGACCGTTTGCGCTTGCAGCACGCTGTGGCACAGCTCCAAGATGGGACGCGTTCGGTGAAGCAGATTGCCTTCGATTGCGGCTTTTCTGATCCGCACTACTTCAGCAAAGTATTCAAACGTCAGTTTGGGACCACGCCGAGTGAAGTTCGCCGGAGCGGGATTGTATGAGCCGCGGGCGCGAAACGGTGCGGCCGCCGAGAAGGAGACGAACATGTTGAGAAAAACGCAAACGGTGATCATCGCAGCACGCCTGGGCATGCTCAGTCTTCTGAGCGTACTGACGCCGAGCTGCACGGATGATGCGCCGCCCGGCTGCCGTCCTGGCGTGCCCTGCCAGTGTTTCGGTGGCAACTGTCTGTATCAGTGTCAAGAATTCAGCGGTTGCCTGCCAGCGTGCGCTAGTGCAGACAGTTGCTCTGCGCTGTGTGGTGATCAATGCAAATATGATTGTCGGAGCGGCACGGATTGTTCAGCCACTTGCACCACGGATTGCGCTATCAGCTGCCAGAGCACCTCCACGTGTGCGGCCGAGTGTGGCGAGCGCTGTGCGTATGATTGCCGGGATGTCTCTTCGTGCACGCCGCACGTTGGCCCCAAGAGTCGGGTGGTGTGCGAGCGAGTTGGGAGCTGTCAGGTTCAGTGTGCGGGCGATTGTGTGGTGGATTGCCGCCAAACGGGTGCCTGCGAGGTTCAATGTGCCAAGGGGGCGAAGCTCGACTGTGGCAATGGGCGAGTGGCGTGTGGCTCGTGCGCCGATCCTGTGTAGTTAGCCGGTGGCGCTGGCATTAAGGCTTACGTCAGCGTGATCGGATCGCTGCAGTAATTCTTACCATCTTGCTGCACTGTGGTGCGGGGATCACCCAATAAATTCATGATGCTGACCAGAAGATTGTTGTGGGAGATCCCTGGATCTGCGTTATCGCTCTTGTTTTTGCGGAAATCGAGAGCGCGTCCCGTCTTGAACGCGCCGCCGCCGCCCGCGAGCAGCATGGGGATGTTATCCTGTGAGTGGATTTCAGGCCAACCAATCTCTGATCCGATAAAGACCAGCGTTTCGTCGAGCAAGCTGTGCCCAGGCAAGGGCCATGATCTGCGCCTACCGCTTTCAGGAGCGCGCCTTGACGATCAGGTAGCGGAGAGGTTCCAAGTCGGAGCGATTGACGATGGACAGAATCGACCTAAGCGGCAGATACACCGCATCTCCAGGGCCGAGCGCTCGCGGGTTATCGTTCACGGTCGCTTCGCCGTTTCCTTCGAGGCCAATCACGAGTTCTGGGAACTCCGTTTGAACATGACGCCCGACACTGCCGCCCGGTGCGAGTTCGCAAGATAGCAGGGCCGTGAACGGTTCTGCGGCGCCTTCGAGCAGGCCCCACACGCGCACTTCTCCCTTGCCCCCGAAAAGATCGCTGCGAAGATCTGGTGTTCCCTTTGCAATCCTCATCCCGGAAGCTTAGCCCGCTTCGCGTAGGAGGCGGAGAGGTCCGTATTTTCGCGGTTGGAGGCGGTATGCTGCGACTCCATCGCAAGTTTTGCGAGAAACCCAACGCCGGCTATGCTCGCCTGGCATGCTGACCGACGAATTTGAGATCGTGCAGGCGCGTTATCAGAGTGCGCGCGCTGTGCGTTTGCCGCAACCATTTTCGGACTCCAGCATGGGTCCGTTTCAGAGTCGATCATTCGCGACGATTTCTCTCATGGATGCTGACGGTACTTGGGGTCACGCGCTCACGGCAGGTTCACGAACACTCGAGGCCCTGATCGGAAGGCTACTTACAGCGGGGCGCCGTTCCTACTCGGAGCATTACTCGGCGCTTTATTGGTCGGTAAGAAACTCCGGATTTCGCGGGCCGGACGCCTCAACCGTGGGAACGTTGGATCTGGCTCTGCACGATTTAGCCGCGCGTCGGCGGGGAATACCGCTGCATCGGATGCTTGGGGCCACTCGCGATTTTGTTTGGGCTTACGCGTCCGGAGGCAGTACTCATTTGAGCCAAGAAGAACTGGTGCGGGAGATGCTGGGCTATGCGGAGCAGGGCTTTTCGACACTGAAAATGAAGGTGGCGCGCGATTGGGGTCGGTTTATCGAGGACGACGTGGCGCGTGTGCGGGCTGTGCGGAAAGCCGTCGGCCCAGACATTCGAATTGCGGTAGATGCCAACCAAGCTCTATCGGTGGAACAGGCCGTGGATTTTGCAAACCGCATCGCCGAATACAATGTGGCGTGGTTCGAGGAGCCGGTTCATTCCGCCGATCTGATCGCACTTCAAGCTTACGCAAGTCAGGCGCCTATCCCCGCTGCGGTGGGGGAGAGCGAACGTTCGGCGAAGGTCTTCCCTTCACTAGTCCGAGCGGGCGCCAGGTACTTGCAGCCGCAACCCGAGAAGTTAGCGAGTGTCGAAGAGTGGTTAGCAGTGAGCGCTCTGGCACAACAAACGGGGTGCGAGCTCACGTTGCCCGGCACACCGGAGCTTGGGGTCCTGTTTGCGGCCACCGCCCCCGAAGCCACGCTCTGCGAAATCTTGTTCCCGCTTCAGGCCCCACCGGGAGCGTTCTTTGGGCGTGCGCCGAAGCGTCAGGGGAATCGATACCTTTTGGGGACCGAGCCTGGGCTCCCACTAGAAATTGACTGGGCGCGCCTTTCTGCGGAAGGTAACGTCGAAAGCGACACCACTTGGCCGAGTTAATGTGACACGAGAGTTATGAATCCTAACGAAAAGACAGCGCACCCCAAGCGAGTTCTGGTGACAGGTGCGGCAGGGGCCGTGGGGCGTGTGGTGAGTGGCGCGCTCAGAAATCGTGGGCATTTTGTGCGCGGGTTTGACCTGCACGCGTCGCCTGCAGCCGACGAATCCTTGGTTGGAGACCTGGCGAAAGCCGGTGACGTGGATGATGCGGTTCAGGGCATGGACACGGTTGTCCATCTCGGTGCGACGCCGGATGAGGCAGATTTCTTAACGCAGCTGCTGCCGAACAACATCGTCGGCGTTTTCCACGTGTTCGACGCCGCGCGCCGCTTCGGTGTGAAGCGCGTGGTAGGTGCGAGCACGCTGCAAACGGTGCGTGGCTACGATCTCAAAAAACAACGCGTGCGGCTTGAGGATGGTTTCCGAACCACGAACCACTACGGTGCTACCAAAGTGTTCCTTGAGGCGCTCGGCTCAACCTACGCTCACGCACACCAGATTTCATTTATTGGCGCAAGGCTCGGTTGGTTTCCGCGAACGCCAGAAAGTACACGCTGGGGGTTTGGGCCGGACCGCGCCACCGCGAGACTGGCCTATCTGAGCCACGAGGACGCGAAGCGTTTCTTTGTGAGCGCAGTCGAGATCGAAGATATCCGCTACGCGCTGGCATTCGTCTCGAGTATCCTCATGGGCAACGACGAGCAGGGCATGGACCCGGAGCCCGCTCGACGCCTCGGTTTCGTAGCGCAGGATCGATTCCCGGAGGGTTTGCCCTGGCGTTTTGATGCCGAAGGCCAGCTTGTTGAGTGAACCCAGCGACGCATCACCGCGTTCGAACTCAGATCTTGAGCGGTGCGAAGCCTAGTAAAGTCGGCACCTTCTATTTCGCGACTTTTCGCAGTGTGCCGCTTTCGAAATTTGCCCAATAGACAGAGCTAGCGTCGAGGGCCAGCGCGATGGGCTTGCCTTCAAAGCGCGCCAGCTCTTGGATGGGGCTGGCTGGCTCACTGAGGGATGAGACGGTGCCTTCCTCGGTGCTCCAATACACTCCTGAAGCGTCAACCGCGACTGCCCACGGGCGACGTAGGTTCGAAACAAGTGCGGTGGGCGTGCCACCTGTACGTGGCACAGAGAGGATCTCCCCGCTTGCCGTGTTGGCCCAGTAAACGTTGTTTTGATAGACGGCGATGCCCGAGGGCAGAGCTTGATTCGCGGCGAGCGGGGTCGCGGTGGTGGAGCCCTTCGCCAGCTTCATCAGTGAACCTGTAGCCGTGTGGTTCACCCAATAGACGTTGAGATCATCCGCCGCGATGTCCTGGGCCTCTATTTGGCCTGAAACCAGAGTCTTTGCGCTGCCGGACACACCCCTCAGGGCCATCGTTCGGATGCCAGAATTTTGAACCCAATACAGGCTGCCTCCGGCTTCGTCGATGACGAGCCCCAGATTATTGCTCCCACCATCGAGTCGCTCCACCGTGCCAGAAAAATCGAGCGCACCCCAAAAGAGCCCATGATCTCCACCATCGTTGCCAGTCCAATAGACATCCGATGCGCCAAGCGCGATGCCCCAAGTATTGCCTAGATGTCCGGGGCCACCTGGAGAAACGGCGCCACCTTCGAGCGGTACTCGAAGCACCGCGGGATTTCGATAGGCCCCTTGGCTTGTCCAGTAAGCGTGCGTCTTGTTGATAGCCAACGATCGAGGATGATCTTGCCCCTCCGCAAGTGTCACCGGGCTGCACCTGCCATTGGTACAAAGGTTGTCCGAGCAGTGGCGTCCACAGCGGCCGCAATTGTTGGGATCGCGATCTAGATCGACCTCACAGCCGCTCTTCGGATCCCGATCGCAATCGAAAAACCCGGAGTTGCATTCGAATCCGCACTTCTGCTCGACGCAAACCGGATAACTACTGAGCAAAAGCGGGCAAACGTCGCCGACGGCAACGCAGTTGCGTACGTCCCCGTAGAGAACAGCCTGGTTCGGATCCCCAGCACCACCTTGCAAGCCAACGCCGCCCGCGGCCCGTCCAGATTGGCCGCCCGTGCTCAGTGTTCTGGCATACTGCCCCTCTGGGCTGCACGCAGCGAGGGCCATGAACAGCGCAAACCAGCGTTGTGGTTCTCGGTTGAGAACCAAGTCGAAAAGTGAGGCCGCCTTCACGCGCGGAGGCTCGCGTGTTCGCCGCCAAACTTCGGATCCCCAAACGCATCTCCCTGAGCTCCCATACCATTGGCGAGGGCTTTCAAAAGCCCCACATGCGAGGCTTGTTCTCCGGCTTTTCCACCTGTGTAGCGCAAATAGCGGCCCGTCTTGAAATAACCACCCAAGCTGCCGCCCAGCACCCACGGCAGGTCGGTAATGCTGTGCGAGCCGCCCTCCGCGAACACGTTGGCGCACAATACAGCCGAATTGTCGAGCATCGTGCCCGAGCCCTCTTTCACGGCTTTCAGCTTTTCCAGAATGTACGCGAATTGCGAGAAGAACCACTGGTCTACCAGATTCTTCCGACGCAAGTTCTCCGGCGATTCATGGGCGTGGTGCGCGATCTCATGGTGCTGGCGAAGTGGGCCACCCGAGCCCGCGTTGTCCGCATCGCGGCCCGTTACAAAATCATTGCCCAGCCAAAAGAAGGAATAGCCTCCGTTCGACGAATCCGCCCACAGCAAGCTAGCAACGCGCGTGAGATCACAGGCCATAGCGGCCACCACCATGTCCGCTTGGAGCTTGTGGATCGTGGGGATCAACGGCGTGTACGCGGCATTCAAATAATCCTGCGCGGGATCAGGTGCGTCGGGCTTCGTGCAACTGGCAACGAGCCCGGCCAGCTGCCCCTCAACGTCTCGAATCGCCTGGATATGTGCCTGGATCTTGGCTTTGTCGTCCGTGCCCATCCGGCTGCCTAAAGACTCCAAATTGCGACCCACGTAGTCAAAAACACTCTTTCGTTCCAGCCGAAGGCGTTCCAGCGAAGCGGGATCAGCAAACTGCCCCACGCCGAAGAGTTTGGCAAAGAGCTTGGTCGGGTCAGCCTCGGGCTCGGGCGCATTGGGGAGGCCTCCGATCGTCGTGCCGCGAAAGGAACAGAATCTGTCGTTGCCATTGTGCTTCAAGGCCTGGAGCTGCAACGAATGAAACGCAAGCGGTGAAGTATTGGCGATATGATCGGCAACGTACATGTCCACCGAAGGGCCACCCGCCGAGAGCGGCACGCCGTCGCTGATGGTGCCGTCGATAGAAGCACCTTCAACACCCGTGAACATCATTGGAAGCGAGGCGTGCCCCTGGCCCGCTGTTTGATTCTCGTAGCGTAGCCCGCCTGCAATGAGGATGTCTTGTTGGTGCGGGATGAGCGGCTTCAGCACCGATTGTTCACCTGTGTTGATCGTGAAGCTGGTGGCGTCTGCCGTTGGCCAGCCCCCTTGTGGCCAGAAATACTCAGGAATGACGCCGTTCGGCCAGGCCATGAGGATCAGCCGCTTGGCGGTGCCGAGCGTGACAGCTTCTAGCCGTTCGGCCTCAAGAATCGGGAGAAATGCCGCGCTTGCGCCGAAGGCGGCCAGGAAATTTCTGCGCTGGAACTTCATTGGCTCAGTTCTCCTGGCGCGAGACTTCGGTACGAAAAGGATGGGCTCTGGGCTAATGCTGAAAGCAGCGTCCGGATGTCGTAGTCCGCTTTCTCAAAGGCATCGAACGCCGAGCTGAGTGAAGGCGCATCTTCCGGGAGCTCTGCGCGTCGAAACGCAAATCGGAACCACTGCTTGGCGATACAGTTCTTCACCTGGTTACTGTTTGAAAGCAACGCGGCGAGCTCGGCGGGGCCATTGAAGCTCTGATCGCTGCCATCCAATCCGGAAATGCTTCCCGAGGCGTCAATCGCTTTCCCGGCCTCGGTGGTGCGATACGCACCGATGGCGTCATAGTTGCCAAACCCGTAGCCGATGGGATCAATGAGCTCGTGACACACCTTGCAGGAAGCGTTGGTCATGTGGGCCTTGGAACGCTCGCGAAGCGACTGGCCTGGAGCCAGAGCAGGCAGCGGCGGGACAACGGCTGGGGGAGGAGCGAGGGGTTGGCAGAGAAACTGCTCGCGCAGCAATTGTCCCCGCAAAATAAGCGAAGCTTCATAGGCATTGGCGGTTGTCGAAAGCAGCGCCGTTTGGGTGAGAATTCCAGCGCGTTCAGAAGCGTCCAGAGCCACCTTTCGCAGGCCTGTTCCAGTAACTCCTGCCACGCCATACAGCTTGGCGAGTGGCTCATTCACAAAGGAGAACGTTGCGCCGAGCAGGGTCGCGAGCTTGGCGTCCGAATCGAGCAGCACGTGATTCACAAAGGCTGCGTTTTCCGCCTTCATGTCGCGCCGCAAAGCGTCGTTGAAGAGCGGGTAAGTTGTCGGATCTTTAGTGATTCGGAGCACGTTATCGAGTCTGAGCCACTGCGAGTGAAAGCTGGTGACGGTGTCGCGAGCCTTGGGATCCTGAAGCATTCGCGTGACCTCGGCAGCCAAACTGCTCGGTGTGCCGAGCCTGTTGGCCTCAGCAGCCCCGAGCAGTTCTTCATCCGGCATGCTGCTCCAGAGGAAATAGGAAAGCCGGGAAGCGACTTCGTAAGGTGTGAGGCGAATCGCGCCATTCGTTACGTGCGGCGCGCTGAGCCCGAGCTCCCAATGGTAGAGAAACTGCGGTGATTGCAGAATCGCCCTCACCAAAAGCTGGAGCTTGTCCGTGAACGTCACGTTGCCGGGCAGCGCACCGGCTTCTGTGAATACCTGCAGCAAATCAGCCACTTCAGCGGGGGTGAGGCGGCGCCGATAGGCGCGCCGACCGAAGCCTTCAACGAATTGCTTGGCACACATCGCATCGCCCTGGAGCGCCGGATCGCAGCTCAGGCCGGAAGCGAGCTTGCCAGCGTTGCCGCTGGCTAACGTCTCGGCGGCATCCATGTATCCGCTCACATCTTGCGCCGACACGATGCCAGGCGTGGCGAATCCTGAGCCGCCAATCGATTCTCCGGCAAACGCACCAGCAGGCGCACTTGGATCATTCAACAGATCTCGAACGGTGTTATTATATTCGTCTCGAGTTAACCGCCTGAGTGGCAAAGGCGGAGCGAGCAACTGAGACGGCGGCGAAGTGCGTGGAATGCCATCAGTTGTCCCGCCCGTACCGGGTTCGGTGGGTGCCGAGGCCGTCCGGTGAGAGGGGCGAGGGCCGGAAGAGTACGCCGAACACGCCGCGAGAAGCAGGGCGCATCCGCCGAGCAATCCGCGAATCCAGAGTTGCCGAGATGGTGCTGGAAGCCACTGCATGCGCTGCGCAGTTTAGCTTGTTGTGAAAGCTGGCCCATGACCAAAATTGCGCTGTGTGCTTCAGCTGGCTCGTTGTTAGGTGGCCCAAGCCCTCCGAGACTGCCTGCCCTACAGCAGCCTCGCCTATTTCTTCGCGTGGCGGACGAGCCCGGTTGCCCGCAACGTGGAGCGACTCAAGATACGCGACAAGAGCCTTAAGCTCAGCTCCGCTCAGGGTTGATGTGTGACCGTGTAGTTCGCCACCACCGCAAGACTGATCGGTGAAGCGTCCAGCAAGGTGAGGGCACAGCCGTCGTGCATGAAGGGAGCGCGCGCTGACACGCCGATCAGTGAGGGAGTTTGTAAGGCGGGCTCATTGACGCGAACGACATGGTTCTGATTGTTCGCGAGCTTGGCGCACCTCATCCGTGAGCTTGTCCATTCCGCTCAACTTGCGATCCCAATGAAAGGGTTGAGTACCTGCGATGCCGTTATGCAGAGATTGCGTCCGCCGTGCGCCCTGGCCCGAAAATTGCCAGACGCGGCCGTCTTCCGCGCCTTCTGGGTGGCATGAAGCACAGGCTATGCCGGCACCTGAGGCCTGATGAAAGAGGTCGTGTCCCGTGTCCCGAACCGAGAGCCCGCCGAGATCGACCTCACGGACAGGGGAAAAGTTTTCGACGTTGTCAAAGATCACGAGCTTGGCTGGCTCGCGTTGTCGGCTTCATTCTCGTCGATAGGGCGATGCCGGCAGGCCGCGCCGAGCGTGATCGGAGTCGTATGGCCTGAATATAGCCAATCAACAGATTTTCTGGCATGAAAATTGTAAATGGAATTGACAATTTTCATAAGGCGACGATTGTTACCCCATGGTCGTTCGTACTCTGGAACCGCACGTGCGGGCCCTGGCGCGGAGGTAACCGGTTGTTGTAGTCCTTGGGCCTCGACAGTCAGGGAAGACGACACTCTGCCGGGCGGTCTTCCCCAAGAAGCCCTACGTCTCTTTGGAAGATCCAGATACGCGCCAATTTGCGACGTCGGACCCTCGGGGTTTCCTTTCGCAATACCCACGAGGAGCAATTCTGGATGAAGTGCAACGAACACCAGACCTCGCGTCGTACCTACAAAGCATCGTCGATGAACGCGGAAAGTCCGGACTTTTTATCCTGACCGGATCTGAGAACTTTTCGCTCACCCAAAGCGTCTCGCAATCACTAGCTGGGCGTGCCGCGTTGGTCACCCTACTCCCCATGAGCCTTGAGGAACTTCGTGGCTTCCCCAAGGCGCCGAGGGACTTCTTCCGTGTGCTTCTCAATGGCGGCTACCCAGCCATCTATGATCGTCGCCTGAAGCCAGGAGAGTGGCTCGCCAACTACGTTCGCACGTACGTCGAACGCGATGTGCGGCAGGTGCTAAAAGTCACCGATCTCACTTCCTTCCAGACGTTTCTTCGTTTGTGTGCCGGGCACTCGGCTTCGCTCTTGAATCTGTCGGCGTTAGGAGCAAGCTGTGGGATCACACACAATACCGCGAAAGCGTGGATCTCGGTGCTTGAAGCAAGTTACCTGCTCCGCCGGTTACCGCCTTGGGCCGCGAACCTGAATAAGCGCCTGGTCAAGACGCCCAAGTTGCATTTCTATGATAGCGGGCTCCTGTGTTACCTATTAGGTATTCACAGTCCCGAAGAGCTGACCGTTCACACCCACCGTGGCGCGATCTTCGAAAGCTGGGTCGTGTCGGAGATTCATAAAGCGCACACCAATCGGGGAATTGAACCCCGTCTTAGCTTTTTTCGAGATCATCAGGGCACAGAGGTGGACGTCCTGGTTGAGGCCGGAAAGCGACTGCTCGCCGTAGAAGTGAAATCGGGGCAAACTGTAGCATCCGATTTTTTTGATGCTCTCGCCAAGTTTCAGGCTCTCGTCGCCCGAAAGGACGTCGAACCGGTTCTGGTGTATGGCGGGAGTGTTTCTCAGAAACGCTCGTCCGGTAGCGTTGTTGCCTGGTCTGAAATCCAGGACTTTGACTGGACGGGGACTGGCCGGTAGCTCTAACGCTTCGCAGGCGCCGGCAAGCTCTTCTTTCCAGCGCCCATGGGTTTGAACTCCAGCGTCAGATTCTCGATCGTCGTCAGCGTGACTGCGTCGGGCTCCGAAATGAGCGGCAAGAGTAAAAGCTCGTGACCCGCTGCCAGCTCCAGCTCAATGTCTAGCTTTACTGGGCTGCCATCTTTCGGCAGGGCGAGCACTTTCAGCTGCAGGGCGCGTTGCGTATCTTTGTTCAACAGCACTAGCGGATGGGATTTAGCTTTGCCTTTGCTGGGTTTGGTGGAGGCTGTGACACGGAGCCGATAGGTGCCGGAACGGGGCACAATGAAGGAGAGCGCCACCGTCTGCTGGTTGAGCTTCTGGCCCGCGGTAGTTGTAGGTCCGCGCACGAGGGCTTCCAAGCGGCCCTCTTGAATCTTAGCATAAGCGTCATCGTGATTGGGAAATCCAGAAGTGGACCACACGCCGCCGTTCCAGCGCAGCGGCTTGTAGTTCGCGGCCATCACGAAATCATTCTGGGTCAGCTGATCCAATCGGAAAATTGGCTGCCCCGCTTGCGTCCAAGGGTTGCCTAGCAACGTGTTGGCTGCTGGGCCCTCCCAGGTGCTCGGGAGCTTCCACGCGCTCAGTTGGGTAGTCTCGGTCTTGAGTACCAGATCTTCGAGCGTGACCTCACCGCCCGTCAGTATGCCGTCGATTCTCGGGAGTATCACCAATTCTTCGCCCGCATTGAGCTTGGCGAGCACACTTGGAATGGGGAGTGTTTGGTTGGGTGTGAGTGCGAAATGGCGCAGCTCCTGGACTCCACCTTTCGTTTTCTTGAGCAGCGTGAGCCGCACAGGATTGAGCCCGTCCCACAGGCGCATCGTGGCTGTTCCCGAGAGCCAGTAGCTGCCAGCCTTGGGCGCCACAAATACCAACCCGCACAGCTTCTCACCCGGGGAATCAGCATTGGGTGCTCGAAACTCAAGCCGCACGCCACGACCTTTCATTTCGGCTTTGGGTTGGTCACCAAAAGTATCTTTCTTCGCCTTCCACCAGCCGTTGTCCCAGGTGAGAGGCCGATAGCTCGTGGGCTTCTGAACGTCCGGATACACCTGATCCAAACGCCAGATCGCTTTGCCTTGATGCAGCTGAGGATTGCCTTCAGCCGAGCCGAGTGTTTTGCCTTTCCAGATCGGCGGAAATCCAATCTCGCTTTCGTCGGGGCTCACGAACGAGACGTACTTCCGGTCCAAGGGCTCGAGCGCCTTCCAGAAGGCTTGCCCGGGTGTCTTGCTGTCGGCGTAGAGAAGCACCGGCCTGCCCGTCTTCGACAGCGTGAGCGTTTTCCCGATCAGCTTCCCGCGGTAGCCCATCGCGTCTTCCGTGGTGAGCCCTGAAAAAGGCAGCTCTAGAGTAACGTCTGCTGCACTCTCTCGGTCCGCGTACGCAACGATCACCCCACGCCCGTTGCGTAGGTCCTGAAACACGCGAAGATTCGCGCCGGGCGGACGCACGCTGCCCACTCGGTCGCTCAGGCCCAAGTGATGCGCGAGCACATTCCAGGCGGGAATGAGGGGCAGCGGATAGCCGTACCAATCCCACAGCGAAGTGCCAGGGCCGTAGTAGTCCCAGAAGCTGGTGCCGTGGGTTTCGTAGCCCAGGATGAAGAGGATCGTCTTTTCTTGGCCAGCAGCTGTGAGCTCCGCGACGGAATCGAACATCGCGTTGGTGCTTTGCGCAGAAGTGAGACGCGTGGCAGCCGTGGGTTGGTCGACGGCGGTATTGGTGAAGGACCAGCCCTCATTGAACCAAATCTCCACGTGTTTCGCACCGAGCTCATCGAGAGCCGTGCGCATGCGCGTCATCAGCGCCTCATCGGCGAGCCAGCCTTCGCGATATTCGTGCCAGGAAATCACGTCGATGTATTTTGCCCCACCAATCTCCAGAAAGCGCCGATTGATGCCGCTCGGGATGGTGAAGAGATTGTTCACCATCACCTTGGCATTCGGATCCCAACGCTTGATCTGCTTGGCCGTGCGCAGCGTGAACTGCGCGTACTCATCCTCCAGGCCGTCCCAGTGGTCGAGCTCGGGTTCATTTTCGATTTCAAAGATGACGGCCCGATCTTTGTAGCTTTCCACGGTCTTCTTGATGAAACGGTCCCAAGCGGTCAGAAGCTTGAGATTGCTCCAACGCGGATCCTTAGGGCCCCAGCGCATGTCTTTGGGGAGCGGGTGCTTGCCGTCCATGATCCATTTGGGCCAACCATAGAGCACCAAATGCGCGGACTGCCCGAGCGCCTCAAGTCCCTTGAGTTCCTTTTCCACCGAACGAAAATCGCCGGGACCATTGGGCTGCACATCCTGCCATTTCGAGAAGGGGTACCAACGCGCCCAACCAAATCCGATCTGCCGCGCGAGCCCGGCTGCCACGGGACCAAAATAGGAGCCACCAAAGCGCTCTTTCGGATCGGGCTTAGTGGCTGCTTTGGGGTAGGGGAGGGACGTCACCGGGAAATCTGATTGATCCACTAGCTTGCCTGCCAGCCACACACTTGAACGTGCGAGCACGGTACCTGGAGCGGCGAGCTTCAACTTGAACGTCTCGCTTAGTGTAGCGCCCGGCAGCAGCGTGAGCTTGCGCTCAATAGCTTCACCGCGTGGAGCTGTGCCCTCGTAGTCCATGAGCTGCACGCGCACTGTCGCTTCGGCAGGCCGCTGGCTGGGATTGGAAACATGCGCGGCAAGCCGTAAATCTTGCCCGAATTTCAGTAATCCTCCACCATTTGTGTACTCGGGCAGGTCGAATACTTCTGTCACGACTTCGAGTGGGCGACGTGGCACGTAACGCGCTTCCTGTTGAGTGCCCGGAGTGACGCTGAGCGCGTCGAGTTCGATTGGTACCGTGCCTTCGATGAAGATGGCGTACTTTTGGTCGACCCAGAAACCATCGGGCGCAAGATCCGCCTCCACCTTGAACGAGAGCCGCTGCCAGCTCTTGCCTACCTTGGCAACCTGTGTCCCCGCCGGATCCCAAATACGCTTCTCTCCTTGGGCTCGTTCACGTGCGGTGGGTGGAACCTGGATATGGATCTCCCCCGGAACATCGCCTCTTACCGATAGGCTCAGCGTGTAGCTCTTCCCTCGCTCAAGCAGCATCGGCGCACTCAAGAACCAACGCTTCTCACTGCGCAGCACGAACTTACCGTCCGGAGCATCCGGCTTCGCAACGAGGTACTGCATTTTAGGATCTATACCGTTCCAGTAGAGGAGGCCGCCTTCAAACGAACCGTTTCGCAGCAGGTTACGGCCTACGCTGGGTGCTGTGGGTTCCGAAACGGCAGCAGGTGCCAGACACAACAGCGCCACTGCGGCCAGATAGGTAAGGTGGACTATCCGGAGAGCAGGGCGCATTGAGCCCCATTGCCATGTTCAAGCGTGGGATAAAAGGAACTTTGGATTACAACGCACCCTCTGCGATTCATCGCGGTGTCGCTAAACTGTTCAATTCCTGACCCACCATAAATATGCGTGAATCGTGCTAGGACGACGGCGTCAGGTTGAAGGCATTCTGCTAGCGGCTCAATGCTATCTCTTCGATTGGAAATGAGGCTGAGCATGCATTTTCAGTGAAGTTTACGACTTTCGACATCCTTTCTAGTGCTTTTCGGCCTCGCCGCATGCAGCACCGAAGTTTCGGGCCCTGGGCGCAAGAACGCCGCTCCAGGAGGAAGCTCGGTGCCGGGAGGAGGCACTGCGGTTGGCACCAATCCCGTTCTCACCGACACACCCACCACCCCGTTGCCCTCGGGAGTGAGCACGACACCAGGTGTTCCACTCCCGGCAAGTGGGGCGCTCGGGCCGGTCGCAGTGCGGCGACTGAGTAACGACGAATATGACACAACGCTTCAGGACCTGCTTCAGGCAGCTCCCGGAACGGCCGTTAACTTCCAACCCGACGCGCGCAACTTGGGTTACAGGAACGTCGCTGCCGCGCTCACGGTTCCGTTGGTTGTGGCGGAGCAATACAGTACGGCTGCCGCAAAGCTAGCGGCGCAAGTGTCAGCCAACGCGGCCACCCTCGCACCTTGCGCTGGTTCGGATGCAGCGGCAGAAGTCACGTGTGCAGAGTCATTCATCACGAGTTTCGGGGCGAACGCGTTTCGTCGGCCCCTCGTTGCTGAGGAAGTCACGGCGTACTCGAAGATCTTCCAGGATGAGCGCGGCCGTACCAGCTACGCAGAGGGTATTGGGGCCGTGGCTGAGACGCTGCTGCAGTCGCCGTACTTTCTTTACAAAACCGAAATGGGCGCCGGTACCGGAGTTGCGCGCCTACTCACTGCGCATGAATTGGCGACTCAGATTTCGTATCTTGTAACGGGTACGATGCCGGACCCCGATCTGATGGCGGCGGCCAACGGCAACCAGCTCACCACGGCGGACCAGCGCGAAGCTCAAGCAAGGAGGCTTTTTAAGTCGAACCGCACGCCAACCTGGCTGCGCGGGTTTGTGACGCAGTGGACCAGCATCAGCACCCTGCCCGCCGTGAAGAAAGATCCCGCATTCTTCCCGACCTACGACACCAACTTGCAGACTGCCATCATCGAGGAATCCAATCGCTTCGTCGACGCCGTGTTCGCCAACGAGGGCGGAAGCTTGGCCACGTTGTTTACCGCCAATTGGTCGATTCTGAATCCTGCAACGGCAGCCCACTACGGAACGGCAGCAGTTCCCTCGGACTGGACGAAGACAAATCTTCCCCCGGGTCAGCGCATGGGCATTCTCACCTCTGCAGGCTTTCTCGCCGCCAACGCCAAGGCCATCGATTCTTTCCCCATTCGGCGCGGAAAGGTGCTCCGCACGCAGATCTTGTGTCGCCCGTTGGCGCCACCGCCCCCTGGGTTCGTGCCGACGGATCCGGAGCCGTCAACCGCACTCACCACCCGCGAGCGCTTTGCGGCCCACTCACAGAATCCGGTCTGTGCGAGTTGTCATGTGGAGATTGATCCGCTCGGCTTGGGTTTTGAAAACTACGACGGCATTGGTCTTTACCGCACCAGTGAGAACAGCAAACCCGTGGACGCTTCAGGCGCAATCGTGAACGTTTCGCCTGAAGTCGACGGCCCGTTCACCGATGCGATTGCGTTCATTCAGAGAATTTCGAGCAGCCAGGTCCTGAAAGACTGCGTTGCTCGGGAGTCGTTCCGCTGGGGAGTGGGTCGCGTCAACGTCTCCGAGCCGCCCGATCAGACGAGCCCCGACTACGCGAAGTTCCTGAGCGACAAGGCTGTACTGGATGCGATGTCCGCACAGATGACCGCGAGCCCAACTTCGGACATTCGCGAGCTGCTGGTCGCGTTGGTCCGTGCTGAATCCTACCCCTACCGCTCTGAGCTCTAGCTCCTCAAAAGGAAGATTGAGAGGAACAACCCATGTTGTCGAAATCACTCATCAAGCGACGTGAGCTCATGCTTGGCCTTGGTGGCGCGGGCTTTTTGGCCAGCTCCATTTTTCGCGGAAGCTTCGTGGAGGCTCAGGCAGCGCAATTTCCGACTCGCCTCGTAATTCTGTTCTTTCCGGGTGGCGTCTACTACCCGGTGACCGACGCGCAGTACGGCAATTTCACGTTCGATGCAGCGCTCAAGCCTTTCGCTCCGCTGAAATCCGAGCTGCTCACGATCAAGGGCATGAATAACGACGCCGCCCAATCGATGTCGGCGACGAGCAACGAGCCACACGGCGCCGGTATGCGCGGTCTTTTGACCGGCGACTCCTCGGTCAAGAAGGACGGAGTCGCGGAATGGGCCGCCACCGACACCATCGACCAAACGATCGCTGGCGTGATCGGTAAGGGTGTCGAATTTCCCTCGTTGCAGTTCGGAGTGTTTTCTGACTTTGGCGCCCAGATCGATCAACGTCGACTGATTGTGAAAGGCAGCCTCGCGCAACCCGGCGTGGATTCGCCAGCAAGCATGTTCAGTCGTTTGTTTGGCGACGGAGTGCCGGCACCCGTGCCCACCACCACTTCCACAGGGACCATGACGGCACCGTTGCCACCTGTGATGGCGGATAACTCGGCGCGCAAGCGCAGCATTTTAGATCGGCTGCTCACCGAGGTCGCGGCGATCAAAGCAGCAGCGGGCCCCGGCGAACAGGCAAAGCTCAATGAGCACTTGGAGTCGCTTCGCTCGCTCGAAATGCGGATCCCCACGACGATGACCGGTGGGATGCTTCCGGTCGGAACCGGCCCGACGTCGCCGGTGCCAGGAATCGGCTGCATGACACCGAACATTGGCGCGGCCTCTCAGGAAATCCCGACCATCATGGATCAGCAGTACGACCTGCTCTACCAGTCGATCGTCTGTGATCTGTCCCGAGTTTCGTCGATCCAGATGCTCTGCTCCGCCCAGAGCGGATTGCCGTTTACCTGGCTTGGCGCTAAGGACGACCACCATACCTTGGAACACGGTGGGCCGTTGGCGACGGACACCGTCAAAGTCGACGACTACATTATGGGTCAGATGGCAAAGTTTGTGACTCGGTTGAAGAACACTACCGAGGGCAACGGAACTGTGCTCGACAACACGCTGGTGCTCATGATCTCCGAGCTCAGCAATGCCGAGCAGCACTCGCACGAGAACATCCTGTGCATGACAGCGGGCAAAGCTTCAGGCAAAGTTCGCCCGGGTCGCGAGATCGACTACCAGGGCCAGCCGAATAACTTGGGGTTGCGCAGCATCCTAGAAGTTTTTGGGATCAATCAAAGCTCTATTGGCGACGCGAACCTGAACAGCGGTAGTCCAATTTCGCTCGCATAACAGCTCACTCGAGTTTCAGAAGATTCTGGAACGGCTTTCTGTTTTTCCAACGATAGGCCGCGAAGTCGCGTGTATCCGTAGAGAAGATACGACCGGAGTTCAAGGACTCGGCGCAGATCACGAGCGAAGCATCTGCAAGGTCCATGGGTAAATCTCGATATTTGTGCATGAGCTCGGCGATTCGCTCAAAATCGGTGACCCCTAGATCAAACACCGAAAAACTTCCGCGCTGCGCGTGCGCTATGAATTTCCTCGCTGCATCGGGATCCACCCGCGCCACGAGGAGATGGCACGTCTCGGTGAGAACGGGCCAGGTCGTGACTAACGGCTCGCGCGCCGCCGCCAGGGCTGCCTTGGAAGCTTGGTGGTGTTTATCCTTAGTGTTGGCTAGGGCTAGCCAAAAGCCTGTGTCGGTGAGAATCATCGGCGAGGGTTTCTGGCCTTCGGTGCGGTCTTTCGCGCCAGCGAGTCTGTGAGCTGGGTCTTGTAGCTGCTGGAAAGACCGCTTGGCCCTTCCGCGCAGCCCACGAAGTCTTTGAGGAGCAGAGCGGGCGACTCGTTCTCAAGAACGCGGGCATAGTACGCCTCAAGGGACGCTTTGAGCACTTCAGTGGTTGAGCTCCGAGTACGCTCCTCAAGGTATTTCACTTTCCGAGCCAGCTCGGGATCGACGCGTGCATTGAGGCGGATCGTCATACAAAATGTATGACACAGCGAGGCCGCTCAGTCAAGCCCGCCGACCGGCATGAGCAGTACAGCGCCCGCACCGCCGATCTCAGCCCGGATACCAGATTTTTCGCGGATCGTCGGGCGAGCGTGCATAGCCGTAGGCCTCGTCGATCAAGCGCGTCAAATCATAGCGAGGTCGCCAGCCGAGGAGAAACTTAGCCTTGGTATTGTCAAGCCACGTAGAATGATAACCAGTGGAGATGTCCACCGAAGCAAGGCCCCGCGTTTTCTTTAAGTGCTCGGCGACACGCCCGTAGTGCACGGGCTCATCCATCGAAATATTCACGCATTGTTGGCGAATTTTCGGGTGATCAAGAGCTATCAAGATCGCTTCCACAAGGTCGTTCACGTGAACGAAATTGCGTTGGATGGGTTCACCACTCGGGTCCAGCATGACCGGCACCACTCCGCGACGCTGGTAGTCAGCAGCGTGTTCGGGACTGACGAGCTCCCGCCAGCTTGGGCCCCCGAACACATCCTCTCCGAATGAAAGCGTGTACTTGAAGTCGTCCTTCTCCATGATCCACGGAGCGCGCAGGCAGCAGCCATTTAGGTTGTATTGCACGTAGTATTGCTCGAGCATGCACTCCTCAAGCACCTTCGAAAGCGCATAGCAGCCAGGATAGGCGCTCCATTTCTGTGCTTCGGTGACCGGCACTGGGTGCGGGTAGACGAAATGGCCGAGTGCTGCGTCGCCGCCGATGAGGATGAATTGCTGAAATGTCGTGGAGGCTCTCGCCGCTTCAAGCAGCCAAAATAGGCCCTTCACGGTGACGTCCATCACGTCTTCGGGCGTTTCCTTGCAGGTGGCGAGGTGGAGCACGTGTGTCACGCCGGCCATGGCTTGTTCAACGACTGAACGATCCGAGATACTGCCCTTCACGCTCTCAATTCGGGGGTGCGCGGGCGACGGGCGCTCATGCACCAACGCCCGGAGGGTCCAGTTTTGGTGAGCCTCACTTTCCAGAAAGCGCTCGACGAAATGGCGGCCCACCTTGCCGGTGGCGCCGGTGAGCAGGATCTTGTTCGGATGCATCGGAGGCTCCGGTGTGAAGGCGACCTTGCAGGCTTAGCCCACTTCTCGTTGCCCGGGCAACTGCAGAATCAAGCTGCCAACGTTGAGCGCCTGGAGTTGCGCCCGCGCGGGCGCTTCTTCGAAGAAGTTGTCCGCATTGAACACGAAGTCATAAGCGCCGGCGCGTCCAAGCCCCAGCTCCTTGGCTCGTCGCATCAGGCGTGGGTGAAGAGTGGAGTACGAAGGCCACTTCACTCCCGCCTGGCAGTACGATGAATCGATGAAATACCGAGGGTGACCTTCGCCACCGGGCTTCGAGCGACGGGCGTGCACCACCGCAGAGTTCACGATGATGGCTGTGCCGGGGGGAACATCGTCGATGACGACGGTGCCCGGAAGCGTTTCGGTGCCGCAAAACTCAAGTGCGTCGCGCGCCAGGATGCGCTTCTGGGTACCAGGGAGGAGCAAGAGATCGCCGA
>Ga0105044_10003803_pt1 | contig 20689 bp, 21 predicted proteins | sample MAT01_FD_78092 | JGI IMG/M metagenome (GOLD analysis project Ga0105044, IMG submission 78092) | Freshwater microbial communities from Lake Fryxell liftoff mats and glacier meltwater in Antarctica - MAT-01 | ecosystem: Environmental > Aquatic > Freshwater > Ice > Liftoff microbial mat | place...
GACGTATTCGTCCGCTAATTCCCCATTTCCTTCTAGAACTCCGACCACATTCATCGACTTGAGCTTGGCGATTTCGGTGGCACCGGAAGCCTGCCAGCCAGCCAATTCAAAAGAACGAGGCTTGAGGTCCCGATCTATTTCCGCTTCTATGTCTTCCAGTTTGCGCCCGGCCTCGGCCAGCCAGCTTGCTACGTCGCTACGCCGAACGAAAAGAGTTGGAACTTGTTCGGTCGTCAAAGCAGAGCCACCGCCGGAGACCGGTAACAGCATGTTGGGATTGGCTTTTTCGCTATCCGAGTCGTTGACCAAGATTAAGGCTGCTACTCCATGTTTGGCTGCGTTGATTTGCTTCGCAGTAAAAAGTGCGAATTGGCTGGGAGAAGTGCCGTCGAAGGGGCTATTGGGGTCGTTCTGCTGTGGCTCTTTGCGAATCGCAATAACGACTTTGCCACGGACATCCAAGTTCGCAAAGTCATCATACTTGAGATCTTCCTCATTTGCCGTAATCCCGTATCCAGCGAAAACGAGGCCTCCGTCGAAGATGCCGTTGCGCCCAAGCGATTGGGGCTGGAATTGCTCACCTAGGGCAAGCGTAAGTTTGGCTCCTGAAGGTTTCGCAATCGAAAGGTGATTGGTCTTTGGGTCGGGTTGGGAAGTCGAACCATCGAGCGAGAACTCTTGCAAGGGACCACCGTTAAAGAGATCGGTCTTCAGCCCAAGCTCTTGCCAGCGTTTTGCAATGAATTCTGCACCCATTCGCAAGCCGGGAGTTTCGGCTGATCTACCTTTTAAGTCATCGGAGGCAAGGAACTTAATGTCCTCGATCAGTCTTGCTTCGATCGCGTTTCGCGGTATCGGAGCAACGGGGGTATCGGCCAATAATAGCGAGCAAGTCGGCATCGCGGCCATCGGTGACAGGAATGCTGCGGCCATGGAACCAATGGCGATGGAGCGAATGGCCACGGAGCGAATGGACACGCCGCGAAAATTAATGGAGCGAAAGTTGAGGGAGCGAATAGAGTGCAAAGAATAAGTCCCCTAGAAGGAATGGTGATTGGGATTCAGACTCTAAAGTCTATCCTAAAATCTAACCTGGGAGCTTCGGCGAAAATAGCCTAATGCGTTGTCAATCCTAAAAACTTGGCTTGGCAATTTTAGTTGCACGACGCTCCGCGTCGTGATTCCTACGGTTTAGTTGCGCGACGCTCCGCGTCGTGATTCCTACGACGCGGAGCGTCGTACAACTAAGGGCATACTGCACTAACTAAAAGCGACTCTTCGGTACCGTAAGAAATACTCCGAAAGCCCATGCGGCGAGTGTTTAAAGTCGGACGATTTTCCATTTGCTGGCGGTTAAGGGCTCTTGGGACGTCCCAAGTCGATCGAGCCGCTCTCGTCAATTCTTAACAAACCGAAAATCCTTGCGAAAACATTGACTTGAACGCCATTTTTGGTTTGAAAACGGGGTAGATGGTTTACACGAAGCACATCGTTTCTTAACTCGAAGTTAACCAATCCTTCATTCCGTTTGCAAAGGCATAGGAGACACTGCTGCTCGTTCGATAGCTGCACCGTGCGGCATAGATTGCCTTGCTTATCTGGTTTAGGAAGTTCCTTGAAAATGAAAAAAGCGTTTTTGGTCCTTGCGCGTTCGACGCGCCCAGCTCGCCGCGGATTCACGCTGGTAGAGTTGTTGGTTGTTATTGCCATCATTGGCATCTTGGTTGGATTGCTCCTCCCAGCGGTACAAGCCGCTCGTGAAGCAGCTCGACGCATGCAGTGCTCCAACAACGTCAAGCAAATAAGCTTGTCGGTTCATAATTTTGAATCCGGGTTTCGCAAGCTGCCTCACAGCGGTCAGTGCGATTCCACCGGCAACAACACAACCAGCTACATGGTTCACTCTGTTCCTACTCAATTGCTACCTTACATTGAGCAGCTAGCCGTTTACAATCTGTTCGAACATTCTGGAAGCTCCAGAGATTTCTACGCTCCAGGTGCGGCGATCGTTAACAACGCGTTCACGACACCCAGCGGAGGCTTGCTCCACAGGGATTCCAAAGGGCGTGCCTACAACGACCCTGCGTTTCCATCAGGACAATTGGGAGCCAAGGCGAAGATTGCTGCTTTTGTTTGCCCGTCGGCCCCGATCGATAACTCCTCCCGCGATCCGTTTCATGGTTACGGCGGATTCGACTATATGTTCATAGCCGTGTCGGATGTCGACACACGAATTGGATCGGCAACTTTTGGAAGTCGTACGCCAGCTGGTACGGATTACCTAAGTCAAGTAACACCGGGTATGCTCAACTGCGACGGCGGCAGCATTAGCCGTGTCTCCGACGGCACCTCGAACACGTTGATGATGATCGAAGACGCCAGTCGGTCTCACCCGGCTGTCGGAGTATTCGGTGCATCCTCTGCTCGCAATAGTCCCGTAGCGTCACCCGCCGACGTGCTGAACAACCCGAGTGGCATTTCTAACGCTCGTCGCGTTTTTGCTTGGGCGGATCCCGATGCTGCAACCAATGGTTATTCTGGGCCGAGCAACGCCATCGCTCCAGCTAGCCGTGTTGCCAGAATCAACAATTACAGTGCTCCCAACGGCGGTCCTCCCGAGTGCCGTTGGACTGTTAATAATTGCGGACCCAATGACGAACCATTCGCTTTCCACACCGGTGGCGTGAACGCCGGATTCGGAGATGGATCGGTTCGATTCATCGGTGCGAACACAGACGGGATCCTATTGAAGTGGCTGGTTGGCGCAAACGACGGTCAAGTTGTCCAGGCACCTGAGTAAGGTTGAGGTCGCAAAATGAGATCTATTGCTTTCGTTTTATTGCTAGTTGGGTTTCTAGGTTGTTCGAACGGGGCAACCCTTCGGACCGAGCCCAGCAAAGTGGCTGGAAAACTTGCCTCGACCGGCGGTCAGGCTGTCGGAAACGTCGGATTGACTTTTCAGCCGCTGGACGCGGGATTCATGACCACCGTGCAGGTCGCCGAGGATGGTTCGTTCCAGGGCGAATTGGTACCCGGAAAATATTCCTACTTCATCGTGAAGTCCTCTTCCAAAACCGGGGATCAAGCTCTCAAGAAAATCGATGCGAAGTTCCTTGAGGCGAATATGTCTAGAACCATCGAATTCAAGCCGGGGCAAGACTTAGCCTTGGTGCTCGAGTAGAGAGTTTGTTCTAAACTAGCTTGAAAGCGGGATCGAGTGAGCCACTTGATCCCGCTTTTTGTTTTGGTGGTTGCACAGTCTGGACTTGTGACGATTTTTGCGTCCCCGTACACTGCTAGGTTTTCCGTTCCACCCGTACTTTTCCAGCTTGTAGGGACTGTAACCCACCCAAATGGGCCGTTTTGCCTTCATTCTTTGCCTAGGATTCCTTTCGCAGTTGACTGTGATTGGTTCCTCGAACGCGCAGCAGCCGACCGATCAGGCGGCTTCGGATCAGCGCCCTCTCGTACCCGTTATGTCTGCCGCGGAATCGCCCAGTGGCTCGGTTGCCCCTAACTTAGAAACCGCGGATACGGCCGAGGCGAAAAAGCGGGCTGGCGAATTGAAACCTCCGGGACTGGGAGCTGACAAGAAGAAGTCGAGTGCCATCGAAGAGTTTTTTTCGAGCCCGTTCAACTATCTTTGCTTGCTGATTGTCAGTCTGTACGTGTACCTCATGTTTGTGCAGCCCCGAGGCGCTAGGCAAGAGCGGAAGCGACAGGCCGAACGACTTAGCCAATTGAAAAAGAACGACCGTGTCGTTACCGCTTCCGGCATCCATGGAGTGGTTTCCAATATCAACATCGAAGCAGGAACAGTCACTCTTCGGGTGGATGAAAATTCGAACTCTAAGTTAACCATCGACCGGAGCTCGATCCGTTCGGTGGCGAGCTAACCAAAGTAACACTTGAGAATAACCCTTGATGGCTTGGCCAAAAGCTTCGCCGAATCCAACGCACGGACTACATAGCAGATGTTTGGAATTTTCTTGCAGGAACTGATTGCCCAAACTCCTTCGGTGGGAGGAGTTGCCGGTTTAGGTGGCAGTACGGCTGGGGTCACGGATTGGACTTCCGGCCTGAAGAACTTTGGGATCATGGCGGCCGCCGTTTTGGTTCCGTTCATTTTGGCCAAGTTCGTTTCGGGCAAACTGAAGATGCCAACGCATCTCACTGCATTTTACTGGATCATTCTGTCGATCCTCACGACGTCAATGATTCTGGCGCTGACTTATTTTGACATGGGTCTCAAGATCAAGTTAGGCCCGGAAATCGTGGGTGGCACGAATCTGATTTATGAGGTTGATCAGTCCAATAATGCTGAAGGGGTCAAGGTCATCGCCAGGGACTTTATGGTGCCCCTCTCGAATCGATTGAATCCCTCTGGAACTAAAGAGTACCTGATTCGTCCGATCGGCGAGGACCAAATCGAAATCATTGTTCCCAAAGTGGATGAAACCGAATTGGCAGAACTGAAACGGCAGATCACCGATTCGGGCATTTTGCAATTTCGGATCGTTGCCAACAGCAACGATCACCGCAATATCATCGATCAAGCAACTGCGCAGTCGAATAGTACGGATCAAAACATTCGGCTTAGACGCGATGTGAAGTTGGCAGACAAAACCTCAGGTGATGAAAAGGTTGCAGGAGTATGGCGGACGCTGGGGCGGGGACTAGAGGTTGAAGGTATCCGTCAAATCACTGGTTATCAGCCGGGCGACTTGATTCGCAATTCGCAAACAGGACGTTTGATCTCGCCACCGCCAAGCACCAAACCCAACGACTTCGAACGATGGCTAATGAGCGAAAGGATTCAGGATGTCGATGTGTTGTTGGCTCTGGAGCGGGCTGGTGTGCCGTACGTGGAAGTCAATGGCAGCGATTTGACTCGGGCGAAAACGGAGATTTCGAAAACGGGTGGCTATCAAGTGAACTTCACGATGTCGGTCGCTGGTGCCGAAAAGCTAATGATGCTGACCGGTGCAAATCTACCGAGCCCGACCAGCGATTTCAAACGTCGGATGGCAATCCTCCTCGACGGCCGGATCCTTTCGGCTCCTAGCCTCAATTCAACGATTCGGGCGGATGGTGTCATTGAAGGCCGCTTTACGGAAGATGAAGTAACGTTTCTCGTTGGGATTTTGAATGCGGGTGCTTTGCCCGGTGCTCTTAGCAAAGTGCCAATCAGTGAAAATACCGTCGGCGCCAGCATGGGGTTGGATGCGATTACCAAAGCGAGTTATGCGAGTCTAGTATCCCTCGTGGTCACGATCGCTTGCGTGTTGGTTTACTACCGCTTTTCAGGCTTTATCGCTACGCTGGCCCTGTTGCTCAACTTGGGCATGATCATGGCCTGCATGATACTGATCAAGCAACCGCTGACCCTGTCCGGGATGGCTGGTCTGGTTTTGTCGGTGGGCATGAGTGTAGACGCCAACGTTTTAGTGTTTGAGCGAATCCGCGAAGAGACCGAGAAGAAAGCGACCCCGCGGATGGCCATTCGAAACGGCTTCGATCGGGCATGGACAACAATTTTTGACTCCAATCTGACAACCTTGATCACCGCCGTGGTTTTGTACTTCGTCGGTACCGAGCAAATCAAAGGATTTGCGATCACTCTGATCATTGGTCTGGTTATCAGCTTGTTCACGGCGGTCTTCGTGACGCACAAGCTGTTTGAAATTGCGGAAAAATGGAAATTCGGTTCTCTCAAGATGTCCGACTACGTCAACACGGCACGCAAGGCCTACTTTGGCAACAAAGACATCGACTTCATGAAATACCGAAACGCTTGCTACTCCGGTTCCTTAATCCTGATCATTGGCGGTTTAATAGCCACCGGTTTGCGTGGACGACAGATCTTGGACATCGATTTTAACGGCGGAACCTCCATTGTGTTCTCGCTAGACAAAGGACTTGCGGTCGATGAAGTCCGCGATATTGCTAACAAGGCTTTCGAAAAGGATGGGAATGGGCTTCCGATTCAGTCAACCCTGACCAATGTCGAAATGCAAGGGTTTGGCTCGAACACGGTTTTCAAACTCGACGTTTCGCTGCGTGATTCTACTGATGTTACCTCGCGATTGTTGAAGGGCTTTTCGGACAGTGGCAAAGCCGGCTTGGTAACCTATGATGTGGTGGTCACTCCATCGGTTAATCCTCAATCGAGCACTTGGTCCAACAAGCCGTTCGGCAGGTTGGTTTCGTTTCAAGAACAAACTCCTGAGGTGAGTGCAGCGGATGAGCCCATGGTAAAAACGTCCATGGATTTGCAGTTCAAGAGTGGCCAGGGTGAAGGCACCGCTAAAATGAACGCGTCACAAGTGATCGAAGCGTTGATTGAATCTGCCAAAGCGATCGACAGGACGCTCGTGCCCGCCCAAATCGAATTGGTACCCGAGAATGCAATCGGCTGGACTACAGAATCGGTCGCTGGATATACCAAGTGGAACGTTTCGCTTCCGTTCGATTCTACGACTTCTAAAGCGGTGGCTCTCAAGCTCAAAGAAAAGCTCCAATCGCAACCGGTTTGGCAATCGGTTAGCAAGATAGAATCTCGCGTGGCTGGCGAAATGCAACGGCGTGCCATCGCGGGCTTAGGATTGAGCTTGGTGTTTATTGTGGCCTACATTTGGTTCCGTTTTCAACGTTTGGCTTATGGTATTGCGGCCGTTGTTGCAATCGTGCACGACGTTTTGATCACGCTAGCCTTCATTGCGATCAGCCATTGGCTTTTCCAGCCACTGGGCTTCCTGTTGATCGAGGATTTCAAAATTTCCCTAACTACGATCGCCGCCTTCTTGACCATCATCGGCTACTCGCTGAACGATACGATCGTCGTGTTCGACCGTATTCGGGAGGTCAAGGGAAAGAGTCCAAACCTGACGGAGCAGATGATCAATGCCAGCGTGACGCAGACCCTCAGCCGAACGCTATTGACCTCGTCGACCACCATCATCGCCATTTTGCTGATGTACATCTTTGGCGGAGAAGGGATTCACGGTTTCGCTTACTGTCTGTTCATTGGAATTATGGTAGGAACTTATAGTTCGATCTTCGTCGCAGCACCCATTTTAGTCTGGTTTGTTAAACGAGAGCAGGCCGCCAAATTGGCTGCCAAGGTGAATGCTTAGTGGTATGTCAAGTTCTAGAGTTGGGGTTCAGGACATCACGCGGAGCGTGATGGGAACGTACGCATCAGGCTCCGCGTGATGCTTCAGGACAGGAAACGCATTTGTTTCTGGTAGGCTAGAAGCCGATCGGTCGATACAATGCACTTATCGGGAAAGGGACGCTCGGCCCTTAACTGGTTCGTAAACCGTTTGTGGCTTTCTCTTAGAGCTCTATCGTTCAAGGAACTGCAAGTATGACACTTCAAAATCCGCGGCTCGACGTAGTTGGTACACGGGCACGTTGCTGCAACATGTCCACTCTATCGTTCGGCCTCTTCGGCGGCATCTTCGGCGGCATCGCATTGTCGGTGCTCTTAGGCGGCGCTTTTTTCTTGGGGAGGAGCACGAACCCTGGTGCAAGCGAGTTCAGTCCATTGGTTTCTATTCCGAATAGTAGAATGCACCCAGACTTGCTATCGGCATCCGCGACGCACGGTGGGGCCAATATGGCGGTTTGTACCGCTCAAGTGGATGAAAATGCCGAAGGTTTCTTTACGCTCGATTTCATTACGGGAGATTTGAAGGGCTGGGTTTACTATCCCAGGCTCGCTACCTTTGGCGGTCTGTTTATAACTAATGTTCAGCCAGCATTGGGGATGAGCAAGAATCCGGAATACCTTTTGGTCAGCGGCAATACCGCGCCAACTCGCGGCAGTGGTAATTCGCGGAGTGCCCAGTCCCTGGTTTACGTCGTGGATACTCGCTCGGGGATGTTTGCGGCCTACACGATACCGTGGAACAGCACTATGGAATCGTCCGGCGCTGGTCAAATGGGCCAGTTCGTTTTGGTTGGTGGTGACAAAGTGCGTGAGGCTGGTTTAGGGGTGAAGAAGGCCGTTTCGCCACCGAACATTCCGAAACCCGCAGCCGGCAATGCCGCACCTGGAAACCCTGACCCCGCTGCAGATCCCAACAAACCTGGCGCACCCGCCGTTAAAGACCCGAAGAAGAAATAGCAGCAGTCGATGGCAATCAGTGAATGGGTTAGCGGACGAGTCTTTAAATTCGTTCACGGTAACAATCTCGTCTACAACACCTGCTGGGAAGATCCGCGACTGGACCGGCAAGCACTCGAACTTACCTCTCAAGATAATGTTTTGGTGATCACCTCGGCTGGTTGCAACGCCTTGGACTATCTGCTCGCAGGCGCAGGGCACGTCTACGCTGTGGATATGAATCCGAGACAGAACGCATTGCTCGAGCTGAAGGTGGCAGCCATACGTCACCTGGACTACGATCGATTTTTCCAAATGTTTGGCCAAGGCTACTTGCCCAACGCGGAATCGGTTTACGCTGCCCATTTGAGAAAATCACTTTCCCCGACCAGCTGCAAGTATTGGGATCGTTGGATTCGATTTTTTGACAATCCGGAAAAATCCTTTTATTTCCGAGGAACATCCGGCGCGTTCGCTCGCATGATCGGAATCTACATCAACCGTATCGCGCGCTGTCGGAAAGAAGTGCTGCAGATTCTCGAAGCACCCACCTTGATCGAGCAGCAGGAAATCTACGCTCAAACCCGAGGGAAAATCTGGTCGAAGACGTTGCGATTTGCGATGAATCGAGACACCACCTTGAGCATGCTCGGGGTTCCCAAAGCGCAGCGAAAGCAGATTGATGAACAGTATCCAGGTGGCATTGTCAAATTCGTAGAGGATTCGCTCGAGGCCGTATTCGCAAAGATACCTATCCAGGACAACTATTTCTGGCGAGTGTACATCACCGGGCGTTACACACCGACCTGTTGCCCTGAGTACATCAAGCTAGCCAACTTCGAAAAGCTCCGCGAGAGTGTCGTCGACCGATTGACCGTTACGACCGACTCCGTCCAAGGATTTTTGGAAAAGCACGATGGACAGATCTCGCGCTTCATCTTGTTGGACCACATGGACTGGTTGAGCGATCACTATTTCCCACTGCTGGAGTCCGAGTGGGAGGCTATCTTGAGTCGCGCCGCTCCCAACACTCGTATTCTGTGGCGGTCTGGCGGACTGCGGACGGAGTTCATTCAGGACGTCAAAGTTCGTAAAAACGGAAAGATGGTCAGGTTACCTGAATTGCTAACCTACAACACCGATCTGGCCAATCGATTGCATCAGCTGGATCGGGTTCACACGTATGGCAGTTTTTACATCGCAGACTTGACGGCTTAGAACACCAGGACAGTATTACCATGCATCTCCCGATCGGTTTTCGTTTTGCGGGCGTGGTCAGTGGTATCAAGAGTCGTGCGGGAGCACGCGACGTAACCCTGATCGTTTCCGACACTCCATGCATCGCAGCGGGAGTCTATACGACGAACCAAATCGTGGCAGCTCCTGTGGTTGTATCCCGCAGCCGAACGCCCTCGGACACGATTCGCGGGATCGTTGTCAACAGCGGTAACGCCAACGCTTGCACTGGAACCCGTGGTCATCGCGACGCGATCGAGATGATTGAACATGCCGCCAAAGCGATTGACCCCTCGGGTAAATTGTCTTCGGAGCAGTTCGTTGTTATGAGTACCGGCATCATCGGTCGTTTTCTACCGATGGAGAAAGTGAAAGCGGGAATCTCCGCAGCGGCGATAGAATTGGCATCCGACGAACAAGCGTTCTTGAACGCTTGCGATGGTATTCTTACCACGGACATCGCGCGCAAGATCGCGGAACGCAAGTTCGAGCTTGCAGGGCAACCGACTCACATCGTTGGGATGTGCAAAGGAGCGGGTATGATCGGTCCTCGTATGGCGACCATGCTGGCCATTATCATCACGGATGCGCCGCTCGAAGCTGCTCAAGCACAAAAGCTTTTGCAAACCGCTGCCAACAAATCGTTCAACTGCATCAGTGTCGAAGGGCACATGAGCACCAACGACTCGCTGGTCATGCTCGCTGCACTACCCAGTTCGCTCAGACCTGCTCTGGCTGGCCAAGACGAAGCGGAATTTGCCAGGCAGTTGCTAGACATGGCAATTGAGTTGGCGAAGAAAATTCCTGATGACGGAGAGGGTGCCACACATCTGCTCGAGATACGGATCGACGGCGCCAATACGGATGCCGATGCCGATGCGGTCGCCAGGAACATAGCTTTAAGCAACTTGGTCAAGACAGCTATCACCGGTGGCGATCCGAACTGGGGAAGAATCGTGTCCGCCGCAGGATATGCGGGAGTTCCCATTCGACCCGAGCGCACCGCCTTGAGGATCAATGGAATTACGCTGTTCGATCGAGGGGAGCCGTTACCGTTTGACGCAACGAGCGTGAGCCGATCGATCAAGGCATCGAAGCTTACACTCATCGAGCTCCAGGTGGGGATGGGGCCAGGGAGTGCAATCCACTGGACAACCGACTTGAACACAGAGTACGTCCGCTTTAATTCGGAATATTCAACCTAGCACTCATGCAAGGCATCGTTTTGGGGGTCGCCCTTCGTTGTGCGACACTCCGTGTCGCAGGAATCATGACTACCGCAGGAATCACGGCTGCCATGGAATCACGGCTGCCATGGAATCACGGCTGCCATGGAATCACGGCTGCCATGGAATCACGACGCGGAGCGTCGTGCAACTAAGTTTACCAACCGCTCGATTATTGGACACTACTCGACGAATGCCACCATTCTTGATGGCCTCCTAACGTTTTGCGCTATGAAATGCGTTCTTTTTGAGCCTGAGGCGCTAGCCGATTTCTTGCGGCGTGGTTCGGCTAGCGCCTCAGGCTCAAAATCTCAAGGGTTTGCAATGCAACATCTTCAATCGAGTAGTCTTGTGTAGTGGTGATCAACGAGAAGTGTCGGTTATTGCGGTTTCCTGGGTGGGGCGAATTTGATGCGCTCGACCAACCTTTTGATTTCGTCTCCCTGACGTTGCCCGGTGACCGCTGTGACAGCTTCGATAATGTGGACATATCGCAAGTTGTAGTCCAAGTCGATTTCGATTTCCGGTCCCTCTTCCGGAGTGGGAGGGGTGTTGCCTCCGGTCAATTGCAAGATGAAGCCGCGGAGTTTGCCCAAGTCATTCCCAAAGGATTGGCTATCGTTCACGAGAATTTCCATTAGCTCACCGTCGGCGTTGGCTCGCAATCTCAATTTGATCGGGAGATCTGTCTGGTTCTGTGCACCGTCGCTACCGCCTATCGGCATCTTGATGCTAAAGTCTCCTTCCTGAGCTGCAATCTTAAAAGTAGCCACGAAAAAGATCAGGAGCAAGAAAATGACATCGATCATGGACGTCAATTGCAGCTCGGCCTTTTCGTTAGCTCGCTTCAACGCGATTTTCATCGTAGCCATTCCTAAATTTGTTCGCGAACGCGAAGTTGGAACTTTTCAAAGCCTAACTCCTGACATTTCTTAATCAATTCTTGAACGATCCCACCGGGCGCATTGCTGTGAGCCCGAATGATGATGTTGGCATCCTTGGCAGCTTTATTTTGAGAGGTCAGCACTTGAATCTCTGTTCGCAGAAGGGGCCCCACGGACTCGACCGTAGCCACGTTAGCGCCCATGTAGATGGTCGCGTTTGAATCCAAGTGCACGATAATGGGAGAGGTCAGTGGCGCATCGGGTGGCTTGGCTAGTTCGCTTGAGGGTAACTTGATCTTGTCGTTTTGGTCGTCTTGTGAAAAGTTGATTAGCACCATAAAGAAAATAATCAATTGAAAGACCATGTCGATCATGGCGGTCATGTCACCTTCGGCGACCTTGGTAACCATCTTCTTGCGAGTTCGCATCCTATCACCGCCCTTCCGGCTAGCTCTTCACGAAGGCTTGGAACTTATCGAGCATTTCCTCACTTTGGTTTCCCGCGTTCAAAATAAATCGCTGGACTCGGTTGCGTAGGATGTTGTAGATTGTGATTGCGGGAATCGCGAGAAACAACCCAAAGAGCGTGGTGTAAAGCGCTTGTTCAATACCACCGGCAAGCTCCGACGGTTTGATCGTAGCCGTGCTGCTAGCGATCTGTCCGAACGATTTCACCATTCCTTGAACCGTTCCCAAAAGTCCAACCATGGGCGCAATATTTCCGATGAGCGCTAGATAGCTAAGCATATGCTCTACCTTCATAGTTTCGGACTCGCCTGCGATTTGCATCGCTTCCAATGCGGCATCTTTTCCTTTTTGTAGTTTGCCCAATCCTGCCGAAAGAACTTGGCCGAGAAAGCTCTCGTCTGCCCGCACCAACTCCACGGCCGCTTGTGCATTCTTTTCGACCAAGCTCGCTTCGATCCCCTGAATCAGATCGTCCGGAACAAAGTTGTTCTTCTGAACGGCCAGCAGGGCACGCACCACGAGTGCCACTAAGACGACGCTCATCAGCAAGAAGATGATTGCGTACATCGACCCCAGTGCCTTCCAAGTCTTCACCAGCAGGTTTTCCGACTTGGCAGCGACGGCCTCTTGGGCGAACAGGTCCCCATGCAGGACGAACGTAACAAGAAGCAAAGCCATCGCGGGCAGTAGGTAAGCAAGCAGGGACCGCGCACTTTGAAAGCTGGATCGCATGGCGTCTCCGTAAAAGGGAGGTTAGAGGACGAGAGGGAAAAGGAGCAACACACTCACGCGTCTGGACGTTCAAACGCGTTCGATAGCCTAATGGTACTCAACGAACTCTTGAAAGAGATTGGGGGTGACTCGATATTCGAGGAAAATGACTCATTGGTAACTCTTCAAGGTGGATTGAGCCAGCAATTTCTCATGTGCCGGCCAAATCGAAGTAGGCAGTTCGTTATCTACCAATCTTATGATTTCGTTGACGTTCAAAGTGCCGTCGACGATTCTAGCTGAGTTTAACAAGTAGAGACCAGGCTGCGCTGCGACGACTGGGCAACGCGACTGTGAATACTCGATAGTCGGGATCGCCATCACAAAACGCGCTCGGGCGGTTTGAATAGCCCGAACGCCGCTGCGTCTGAACTCAGTGTACATTTTCTCGAGCGTTGCCAAGCATCGTTCGTGCACTTGGTCGTCAGATTCGTTCATGGCGGGATCCTCAGCCAGCATGTATTGTGGCAAGTAAACCAAATAATGCCCACCTAGCTTCTCTGGCTTCAGGATCGTCCCCATTTCAATCACGCCAGTCAGCGGAATTCCGGGGTCGGTAATGTTCGTCACGTAAAAGCCACCCAATGGCTTGTCCAGCAATAACGACGTGCAAACAACGCCCAAGTAATCGGTTCTTTGCAAGCGATCGATCTCGTGCTCGCTCAAACCGTCCACGGTTCCCAAGATGGCGGGGGACTGTACGGTTACAATCACACGGTCAAATCGATCACTTGAGGCTTCCCCTTCGGATTCGAACTGCAAACTCCATTGCCCAGAATCTGGCACCTGAGTGATCCTATGTACCTTCGTATTGGTTCGGAGCTGAACATTCTGTTCTTTCAACCTTTTTGCCAAGGCAGAGAGCATGCGGCCATAGCCTCCCGCCACGTAGCCGAACATTTCGCGTTTCATTCCGCTTCGTCTGGCCGCGTACATGCGTTGCATGTAAGCCCAGATGAAAGCCGCATTGGTTCGCTCGTAGGAGGCACCCAACTTGCATTTTAACAATGGTAACCAAATCTTTTCAAAGGTCGAGTTCCCGCTCCACCGACGAAGCCATTTTTCCACAGGCATCTTTTCTAACGATCGCCAATCTCGTAATTTTGATCCAAAGAATATCGTGCTTCCCAACCGAAATTTTTGATACAGATTGAGGACTGGAAATCGAAGAAAATCGATGGAACTGGATAGCGAATGCAGCTTGCCCTTCGAATAGAATCCAGTCCGCGTTTGAACCCACTCCATCTCTCTTTCGAGGTCCAACTCTTTTAGCAATTCTCGAAGGTAAAGGTCGCTCAGCAGGGTCACATGGTAGAAGCGATCCCAGGCGACGTCCCCGATCTGCCAGGCCGAAGTCAATCCTCCCAGCGAGTCGCCGGACTCAAAGACCGTAACCGACTGGCCCCGTTGCCTCAGACGACGTGCGGTGGCCAGTCCGAGCATTCCTCCACCGACTACGGCCCACCGTTTTGAAGGATTCTCGCTGGGTGCCGTCATGGTCTGACCGGTTTGCGATAGAGAGCCCAGAAAAGATCGTCACCTGGATAGGGTAGACTCCATGCGCTTGGCAAGATCTTCATGATTGAAGATACACCTGTGTACACGAGCGATTTTTTGGCCGAGTGTTGTAGAATCGATTTAGCGTGGCCAACATGGATCCAGCGAAGAGCCCGGCGCGAGCCGATTGGCTCGAATCCGCTTTGTACCATGACCTGCTGAAGTCCAGCCCTGGTAAACCAATGCAGCACGCTCGGTGGGGAGTATTCGTGCCAACCTTTACCCAAAAGACGAGCGATGACGCTACCGCGATCCCAAGTCTCTACCAGTAAAACTCCCCCGGGACGGAGTAGATGATAAGCTTTAGCGATCGCCAAACGCGGATCCACCAAGTGCGAAATGACTTGAATCATGGCAACGCAATCAAAGGAGGCTTCCTCAAAAAACGTTTCCGATTCAAAGGCCCCGCATCGAACATCCAAACCGAGTTTTGCCGCTTCCAGGGTCATCGAACGGTTGGGTTCGATGCCTACCGACTGCCACCCTGCCTGCTTCCAGCCGGAAAGCAAAAAGCCGGCAGCAGCGCCGACGTCGAGGACCCGGCCCGCCGATCCGCCGGTGAGTCGCTTGACCAATCGCCCGTACCATTTCCCGCGGCTGCAAAGGAGCTCTCGCTGGGCAAGATAGTTGGTATATCCGGCGCCGCCGCCGTTGAAGTAAGCGTCATCATAAACGTCCGCGATATGACTTCTGACCGGAACCTCGGCCACAAAGCGATGCAAACAACGGCTGCACTGATCGATGGTGAATGGACCCAGCTTCGTCCAGTTTGCCGCAGCGCTGGTGCATAATGGGCATGCGCTCATCGATCGTTTACTTGCTACTTTTTCTGACCAGTTTATCGATCAAACCGTCCAGCTCATTGCGTTCAATCCCCATTTTTGCTGCCGCCAAAGCAAAAAGCCTCTTTTCGACTTCGCTTAAACTACCGTCTGCCGCCATGATCCGCACTAGATCGGAAAGCATTGCGATCTGTTCTTTCTTTTCGGTCGGTAGTTTTAGGGATGCTTGGTCGCTGAGTGCGTATGCAACGGCCTTGCCAAGATCGGCTTCGTCCAATCCCATCTCGCTGCAGCGATCGACCAGCAAAGCGATTTCGCGCTCGGAAAGGCTGCCATCGGCCGCAGCCATAATGACGAGGTTTTTCAGGTGATCCAAATGTTGCATTGTCGAGCAGTCTTTGAGGCGTTCAGAACTTCACTGCATCATAGTCTAAGAAAGACCAATGGGTGACCGAACCAACCTAGAAACTTGCTACCGTCTGTATGGCAGACTGCGGGACAGCGACGGCGGCCTCATCCGCACTATCGACCAATTTTCGATTAGGTAATGGCACACGTCGGCTCACTAGCGTCACCAAAATACCATCCTGCACTTTTTCCCCATTTTGATTGAACAAACGTCGATACCAATGCACTTCACCATGCCGACGTCCACGCGGTTTCATATCGATCACTTCGGTGACTGCATGCACGGCATCGCCGACGAAAACGGGTTTGGAGAAACTCCAACTTCGGATATCGATCAGCGCGGCGGTGAGAACTGCGGGCGCGCTCGAGCTGAGGCCAGCCAAAATCGATAGCCCCAACAGACCGTGCGCCACTGGCTTCCCAAAAGGGCCACTGGCAGCAAAATCGGCATCGGTATGCAAAGGATCATGATCGCCCGTCAATTCAGCGAAACATTGCAGATCCGTTTCTACGACCACACGCTCGGAACTCGTCCAGCTGTCGCCAACCTTGAGTTGCTCAAAAGAAAGGGGTTCGTTCATAACCATTAAGCGTTATCTCCATCCGAATGGGCTTGAAGTCCTCCGTCACGTCGCGGTGCCGTTTTCAGACCTCCTCCAGATTCTGAGGCGGCCACGAATTTGTTGCAACCCCGAATGCCTACATTCGAATGCTACGAAAAGTTTTATTCCGAGCATTCTGAGAAAATTCGCTCAAGATTGCCTAAACCCCGCAGTTTCCGATGGGAGAGAATCGGCTCGCAATGACCCTTTCCATGGGGCTGCGGCGATTTTATTCAGGTCGATTTTCTTCGGTAGGTGGGGTGAATTTCGGCGCGGTCGTTTCCGACGTCTCGGACTCTTCCTTGGACTCGATCCGGAGCGATTTCGGCTCGTACGTCTCGACCGCTTGAAATTCTCGTTTGAACTCGTCTACATTTTTCTTCAAACCCCGATAGGTCCCTCCCAGGTTGCGTGCGACCTCTGGAAGCTTGGAACCGAACAGCATCAGCGCGATGATGCCGAACATCACCATCTCAAACGTGCCTATACCACCAAACATACCGTTGCACCAGGGTCAAGAGATCAGAGCCAACCGCAGGATCGCTAACCGGCGGATCACTCGTGGGCGGACTAGTTCTTGGAGACGGGATCGGTCGACGGATCTGCGTCTTCGTCCCGCATCCCCTTCTTAAACTCAGTCGCACTACGGCCGAGATTTCGCATTAAGGATGGAAGTCGTGCACTGCCGAAAAGGAGCATGGCGACGACCAAGAAGATCAGGAGTTCAGTTTGGCCAATGCCGAACATAGGAGGGTTCCAATTGCAGTGGGGGTGAGGATGGGATCGCTCAAAATCTCGATTTCCGACTTCCTCCATTCTATTGGCCACCGTCCAGGTGTCAAACGTGGGGCGCCATTCCAGTGCCAAAACCCAAAGAACGATCGCTCAGTTCGAGCGATTATCCTGCCATGCCGCTGCTCGGCTCAGGTCTGGATAGTCCGAAAAAAATCCGTCTACTTTTAGCAATTGAATGAGTGTCTGGTGTGTTTCGCCCAAGGAGTTGGACCATTTGGGCTGCTGATTCTTGCGAACCGTGTAGGGATGGACCAGCATTCCAAGCCGCTTGGCAGATTCGACGATCCCAGTAGAAACAATTTTATCGCTCGAATCCCGAACCGCTAACAGCTCCAATGACGGGCCAATCCCTTTGGCATAACGTGCCATCTCTGCCAATTCCTGGTCCGACGGGCGTTTTCCCAAAAGCTGGATCAACGGAATTTTGCAATGAAGCCGGTCGTGCAGATCCACCAGTTCCTCTGGTTCAAAGCACTGTATGAAGCATTTGGCGGAAACCGAAGAAATTCGGTTCGTATCCAGCAGCTTCAGAAGTGCTTCCCCCATGGCATAACCAAACTCCCTTTTGTGAAAGCTCGGGGATTTGAGTTCGATGTACAGACCAGCCGATCTCCCCGTCTTTTCGTTCCATCCCGATATCAGCTTCGATTCATCTGCGAGGGACACCACACGCTGGCCGGCTAACCGCGCAGTTTCGCTCGAGGAAGTGATCGCTTCTGATTTGCGTCGGGTTCGGTCGTGCATCTGCAATCGCTGGATCTCTGACCATTCGAAATCCGCAAAGTAGTATTTGCCATCCGACCTCGCACGTTTTGGAAAGACGCTTTCGACATCGGTTGTCTCCTCCATGGTGATGTCATGGCTGACAACGAAGATTCCATCTTTGCTGAGCACCACGTCTTGTTCGAGAAAATCTGCTCCTTGAGCATGAGCCATGGCCTTGGCGGCTTCGGTATGCTCTACGGCATATCCGCTAGCCCCGCGATGCGCGATGACAACCGGTGGTGTGGACGGATTTTCTATAAAAACCACGAGGAAAGAAAGGAACCAGCTCATCCGCGACATCTCCCTAAGTGTTTTCCATCGTCCGTGGGCATAGCAACAATCGCTCTGTCCAAAAGAGAACGGACAAAATAGAACGGCAACTGCGACCATTGTTGTCGCCACTTAGTCGTCTGGTACCTGTTTGGGTCAAAATTCACCAAACCTTTGCAATCCGAAAAAAGCTCCAATTGCAATCCGAACAAGCTCAATCCCAGTTAGTAGCGCGATTCTGCTTCTTCTCGCCGACACTCTTTTTGTCAGCGATGCGTCGTCGCTGGGATCCCCGGGTAGGTTGAGTCGGACGCCGTACCGTCGGTGGGGTCATGGCTTGCAAGATCAACTGTCGCAAGCGATCTCGACAGGCTTGTAGATTGCGACCTTGCTCTCGGTGCACTTGGCTAGTGATTTGAAGAACGCCCGCGTCCGTCAGTCGGCTCCCAGCCAAGGCTCTCAAGCGGGCCATGGCGGAAGGGTACAAAACTTTGCTCTTCGCAAGATCCCAGCATAGTGTAGCCTTGGTATTGACCTTGTTCACGTTCTGACCTCCAGGGCCGCTGCTACGCGCGAAAAGGGTCTCCAGCTCGTTGGCAGGTACGACCAGATGGTCAGTTACAATCAAGTCTTCCATAGTGTTAGGTTATCCATCATGCGTTTTCTCGCAGTCGCGGTACTTTCATGCAGTTTTGTGATCGGGCTGGCGTCAGGTTGTGGAGCAGACAATCCGAGTACCCGTTTGGTTCGTCCGCAAAACGGGGCCGACTGGCCGCGAATGCTCGGTCCCAAATTCGATTCGCACAGCCCCGAGGTGGGTATTCTAACGCATTGGCCAGCATCGGGTTTAAAGGTTCTTTGGACAGCTGATACGGGAGTCGGGTACGGAAACGGCGTCACCGCAAACGGTCGATGGTACCAATTCGATCGCTTTGGTCATGTCGAACGCTTGAGTTGCCTCGATGCGTCGACCGGCGAGAGCCAATGGAAGTGGGAGTCGCCAGTCGTCTACCAAGATGAATACGGCTACAACGATGGCCCACGCTGCAGCCCCGTCGCCGACGAAGAACGTGTCTACGTTTATGGTGTTAGCGGAACCCTGGCATGTATCTCTGCTGCCGATGGATTAGAACTTTGGAAAATCAACACCCTCGATGAATTCAACGTCCGTCCCAATTTTTTCGGTGTAGGGGCATCGCCGTTGATTTATGAAGACAAGATTCTTGTCATGATCGGAGGCCGTACTTTAGGCTCGGGTGTGGACCGACCAAAGGGTTCGGCCATGGTCGCTCTTGATAAGAAAACCGGCAATGAGCTCTATCGCGTTGGAAACTACGGGGCAAGCTATTCGGCTCCGATCGTTCACAAGATTCATGGTCGAGACGTCTGTTTAGCATTGGTTCGGGAGGGACTGCTGGCCTTTGACCCCACAGACGGTTCGAAAGAACGTTTTTTTCCGTGGCGGGCAAGCACTTTCGAAAGTGTCAACGCCGCATCGCCGGTCGTTTGGCAAGACAAGATCTTTATCTCGGAAACATACGAAATTGGTAGCGCTCTGTTGCAATTAGATCCAGTCCAGCTCAAGCCATTGTGGATCGATAGCACCAGCCGCAAAGAGCAACTGCTCCGCGCACACTGGTCGACTCCACTGTTGCACGGAAATCAGATTTTTGCCAGTAGCGGTAGAAACGAACCTGACACCGATCTGCGGTGCGTCGAACTATCGAGCCCTGCCAGCGAAAGAGAATCCTGGGTTCCGAAAGTTCATTGGGCAAAACGCAATCATGATCGAATGACCGGTTTGATTGTCGACGACCACTTGCTCATGCTCGGCGAATCCGGCGTGCTTCAGCTCCTCGAACTGCGGTCGGACAAGCTCAACATCATCGCGCAGATGCCGCTAGCCGATATCCAAGATAAACGCGATAGAAAACCTCTAGTTCAAACTCCCTGCTGGGCACCCCCAGTTCTGTCGCATGGTCTGCTCTATGTTCGAGGGACGAACAAAGTGGTTTGTTTGGAACTGATACCGATTCGATAGCGAGGATCTTGGTCACTTGCTAGCTTTGGACTAGCTTTGAATCTACCCGTTGGAATTGCTCTGGTTCTGGCAACTAAGCGATGCTACCCTCGCATTTCACTTTAGGAATATTTGGCGACTTGCAATGGAGTGCATAATCGTGAGCAACGGCTTGGGGCTTTTCAACTGGATTCGAGATGGTGTGAAGCAATCCGTTTTGATGGGCGTGAGCGATGCCATCGATACGCTTGGAGCCCCCGAGGAGAAGCGAGAATTGAATCCAGTCCTCCTTGCGTTCGCCAAGCAACCGTTGGCAAACCTAGCCACGGCGACCCGCGACGACGATCCGGCGCCCCGTAAACTGCCAAGCACCACGGGTCGCAAGCGACTGGGCCGATCATTGCGCGATATTGAACCAAAGCCCGCGTCGTAGACTCCGTCTATGCTTACCTTACTGACCTGCTGGCTGTTGCTTCGGCGGCTTCGCAAGAAGCAATCGTGGCGACTCGCGCCCATCGGATTGACCACCGCCGGCATCGTGGTCCTGATCTCGGGTTGCGGGCAGTTCCAGAAATTACCGTCGACAACGCTTTCTATCCCCTCGATTCCGCTGAGGCCGCAGACCCGTTTGGCCAACCCAATCGACGTCAACACCCAAGATTCCGAGTTCCTGTGGAATCAAATCGTCGATACGGTGGACGACTATTTTCCGCGAACCAAAAGCGAACAGCGTCCGACTCGCGACAACTTGCAATGGTTCGAAGGCCGCCTGGAGACCTTTCCTGAGGTGGGAGC
>Ga0105044_10003804_pt1 | contig 20689 bp, 17 predicted proteins | sample MAT01_FD_78092 | JGI IMG/M metagenome (GOLD analysis project Ga0105044, IMG submission 78092) | Freshwater microbial communities from Lake Fryxell liftoff mats and glacier meltwater in Antarctica - MAT-01 | ecosystem: Environmental > Aquatic > Freshwater > Ice > Liftoff microbial mat | place...
CCGGAATGGGTTTTTGAAATTGTATTTATCGGATTTCCATTACCTCTGATATTTTCTTCTATACTAACACCATATTTGTACATTAAAAAACTGCATAAGTTCTGGATATTCCTAAGTATTACTTTGGGAATTTTCCTGAGCTGTATGATATTTTTTATATGGTTTTTGATACTTACAAGATATTGCTGAGATAATTTAAATTGAATTCTTTTATCAGGAATAAATACTAATTATTTCAATAAATGACATAAGTTTTGAAAAATTATTACTTCACTCCCGCATAGAACCCCGAGCCAATTTTCGAACACTCTTTTGTAATATTCAGGAAAAATAGTGAAGTATATTCTCAAGATCAAATATTCTTTATACATTTCAAAATAAAACTAATAAATATATTTTGAAATAAAAATAAACTAAAATCAAATTACATTAAATTAAATGCTTTATATCACACGCAAGGAACACTTTTCATCTTCTCATAAATTAGATAATCCAAATCTTTCAGTAGAAAAAAATGAAGAAGTTTTCGGGAAATGTAATAACTTTCACGGACATAATTATTACATCGAAGTTACATTAGCCGGTACGCCTGAATCTGATAGCAATTATGTAATGGATCTGAAATTACTTAAAAAAATTATTAATGAAGAAATTCTTGATATAGTCGATCACAGATTTTTGAATGAAGTGGAAATGTTTAAAGGAATAATTCCGACGACAGAAAATATGGTATTGAAATTCTGGGAGATTCTTGAGCCTGTTGTCAAAAGAGAAAATGTAAAATTGTATTCAATAAAACTTTATGAAACTGATAAAAACTATGTCGAATATAAAGGGGAATAAATGACAATTGCCGATATAAAACTTATAGAAAAGTTAAAGCAAAAAAAATATCGTGATACAGAAAATAAATTTTTAATTGAGGGAATTCATTTAATAGAAGAATGTCTGAAGTCGGATTTGTATAAAAAAAATCTTGAGAAGATAATAGTCCGGAATGATTTTGAAAATGAAACTGCGATAGAAAACATAAAAAAAGCAAACCATTTTGCGGATATAGAGTTTCTCGATGAATCAAAATTCAGCAAACTCACTGAAACAGTGACTTCACAGGGAATTATAGGAATTGTCTCAAAGCCGGTAACAGACTTTGTCACAGGTAAAAATAATGAAAATTCAATAACAGTTGCATTGGAAAATATAAATGATCCGGGTAATCTCGGAACAATCTTAAGAAGCTGTCACTGGTTTGGTGTCGATGAAGTTATTGTTAGTAAAAATTCAGCTGACATTTATAATTCAAAAGTTATAAGAGCATCTCAGGGATCGATTTTTTTTATTAACATAAAAACTGAAACTGATATTGAAAATGAATTAGAAAATTATAAGAAGAAAGATTACGAAATTATGATTTCAGATTTAAAAGCCGATAAATATTTATCTGAAACTGAATTTGAAAAAACAAAAAATTATGTGATTGTATTCGGCAGTGAATCTAATGGAGTTTCAGAAAAGATTTCAAATAATAAATCTTATGAGAAATTTAAAATAAAAGGAAATTCTGAATGTGAATCGCTGAATGTAGGAGTTGCAGTCGGGATTGTATTAAATGAGTTCAGGAAATAAAAAAATGTCCGTTAATATAAAAATTAATATCAACGGACACTTTATGTATAAATAAATAATTTTAAGGCAGGACAGTCATGACCGAACCAAGTACATTATTGTCAACCAAAGTAATATCTTCTGCATCAACTATTTCATCACCTGTAACATCTGAAATTATATAACCTGTGGCTGAAATTGCGGCTGCATTATCTACAATATTAATATCAGTTGCATCTATAGTTGCATCCAAATCCACATCACCATTATAAATACAATACACTGTGCCTTTTTTAATTTGATTATTTCCGTATGCTTTCGAACTGTCGTTTGTGAAATCATAATTTGCAACATTCCCTTTTACTAAACTATCGCCGCCATTTTTACTCCATGTCTCAATAGAATTTCTGTGTTTAAGAGCAAGATAGTATTTCCCTGTCGGTGCAGTATTAAAAAAGTAAAGACCTGTAAGAGTAGAATTATTAATTACAGCTTTTCCGGAATCAATAACATTATACGGAGAAACAATTGAGCGTACATAAACCCTTACTGTGTCAGACATATTCATTGAATTAGTACCTGTATTATAAAATCCCTGAACAGAAGTTTTCAAAGATAAAGTAGATACAGAAGTGTTAACAAGTTTATAAATCTGACCGAGTGAAGAAGACAATCTGCAGACATATAATTCGTTATTTGCATCTACACCAAAAGAAGAAATTAAAAGATTTGAATCTAAAAGTTGCACATTAGTAGTAGGATTTATTCCGTCATATGTCAAAGCCCAGACAGTACCGGCACTGTAATCTGCATAAATATATTTCCCGACAAGACCCGGAAGCAAAGAACCTCTGTAAACATATCCACCGGTAATCGAGGCACCTAAACTGTGCGAATATTCATAGACAGGTCTTGCAAAACCTTTTCCTGTAGTATCGCATGTTCCATAACAATGAAATCCTTCCATTTTATTCCAGCCGTAATTTTTTCCTTTTTCAATAATATCAATTTCTTCATAAGCATTTTGTCCGACATCTCCAGCCCACAGGCGATTGGTAGGAACATCAAAACTAAATTTCCATGCATTCCTCATTCCGTAAGCATAAATTTCTTTTTTAATTCCTACTGTTAATGAATCATAAAAAGGATTTGTCGAAGGAATTTTGTAGCTCAATCCTGCCTGAGTTGAGTCAACATTTATTCTTAGAATTTTTCCAAGTAAAGTTGTAACCTTTTGTCCGTTACCGGCAGGATCACCGCCGCTGCCGCCGTCACCAAAAGAGATATACAAATAACCATCAGGACCAAATGCGACTTTTCCGCCATTATGATTTGAATACGGCTGTGAAATTGTCATCAGAATTAACTGGGTGCTGAACAGGACTGTATCAGGATTGGATGAACTTGCAGTGAATCTGGAGATTCTGGACCAATAACCGCTGGGACTGCCTGCACTGTCGAAAGTATAATTAACATATAAATATTTATTAGTAGAGTAATTCGGATGAAAAGCCAGACCTAATAAACCGAGTTCACTACCGGAGGGAGATACTTTTGTGCTTAGATTCAAAAAAGTTTTTCTGGTGCTGACTGTAGAAGAATTATTAAAAACATAAACAAGACCTCTTTGCTGTGCAACGAATAATCTGTTTGTTCCGTCATTTGAATGAACCATTTCAATCGGATTAGAAAACATTGGCAGATTCGGAAAAGCCGGTTTCATTTTGTATTGAGAAAATGAATTTGAAGCAAGTAAAACTGTGAAAATGAAAATAAACAGGAATTTTGTTTTTGTCATAATTTTTTTCGTTTAATTTATTGGAATTTTGAAATTGTAATTCAGAAGAAATTTAATCTTAATTAATGTTTGAAATTCAGACGTTATGATAAACGTTTCAATTAAACATGCTGATTAAACTGAAAAGGTTTATAAATATATTTTGGGGAATTGTAAATATAAATATTGACCTGACCGGAAATTAATTAAAAGAGAAATTAATTTTTAAATTCAAATATTAAATCAGGGTCTTAACAGAAAAACCGAATTACTAGCATTATTATCAGCAATGGAAGCGTCAGAGGCATCAACAAAAAAATCACCATTTAAATCAGTTGAAATATAACCTTCAGTTCCATTCGATACATCATTATCAATAAAGCTCAGATCAGCAGCGTCAATAGTACCGTCATCATTTATTTCACCGCTGTAAATACAATATTTAGTTCCATGTAAAATCATATTATCTCCATAAGCTTTGCCGAGAGAATCAGTAAAATTATAATTAAAAGTTACACCGGGAGTAACGCTTTGCGGAAGTTTACTCCATGTCTCAATAGAATTCCGGTGTTTTAATTCTATATAATAATTACCTGCTGAAATATTATTGAAAACATAAACACCTGAGAAAGTAATAGAATCTAAAACTGATTTAGAAGAATCAACTATCTCGTAAGGAGCAATAGAATTCCTCAGAAAAACACGTACAGTATCTTTAAGACTTAATTTATTTATAAAAGAATTATAAAAACCTTCAACAATTGCAGTGAGATTTAAAGTAGTTGAAGTATTTGCAGGAATTACTACATCATCAAAAACCGCAGAATCAGACGAACTTGTTGCATGACTCCACATTGTTCCTAAGTATCTCAGAGAAGATGAAGTATATGTATTATCAGATGCAGTGCCTAATTGTGTCAATGTATTAACAGGATTTGTCTGCGGGAAAGCTGTGGAGCTGCTGTCAACAAACAGAGACCAGCTGTTACCGGTAGGATTATATGTAATCTTAATACTTAAATACTGATTTGCATAATCTCCGGATGAAATAATATTTGTAAATTTTGCATTTGTATTTGTGCCGCCTGTAAACTTTGCAAGGCGAATCGCATCTGCACTTCCACTCTGACCTAATACAACAGCATAACCATTTCCTGTGGTTATATCTGTAGTTGTTTTTCCAAGAATGAATGCAACACCGTAATTACTTGCATCAAAACCTGAGGGATCAAGTCTTGATTGTTTTAAATTTATTGCCCAGACTAACTGAGATGCGGATGAATTAAATACAGATGGATAATTTGCCAGACTACCTGCATCAACATAAGCAAACTCTTTTCCCGAAGTTGTACTTGCAGATTTAATTCTGTTACTGCTAAGTGAAATAGAAGTTGGATTTACAGTTTCAGATTCCTGCCATGTTAAAAGATTCGGAGAAATGGTATTACCTAAAGTATTACTGTTAGCTCTTGTAAAATTATCTAAAAGTATTGATGAGAAATTATTTGACGAACCTGAAGTAGTAGCATTTGTATTCGGAATTGTTCCGTCCACTTTATAATTAATCAGAGTTCCACTGCCGTTATAAGAATAAAGTCTGAAATAATAATTTGCATTTGAGTATAAACCGGAAAAAGTATAATTATTAGCTGCAGCAAAACTTATATTAACAATTGCATAACCATCTGTCAGATTTATATCATCAGTATAAGTAGTGCCGTCAGAAGGATTTGTAAATGAATTCGTATTATTTGCAATTAGTAAATATCCCGAAGGTACCTGTGCACCCGGAACTGCATCATTCCATGTAGTCTGAACAGAGTTTGAAGTTATAGTTCCGTTAACAAAATTTGTAACATGATTAGTCGGCTCTAATGCTAAAGTACCGGGAACATGAGCATTGGTCTGAGGAAATGTACCGTCAATTTTATAATTAGTTAATGTGCCTGTACCGTTATAAGAAAAAACACTGAAATAATAATCAGTATTCGGACTAAGATTTGCAAAAGTATAAGTATTAACATTCACATAAGGAACATTCATAATAGCTGAACCATCAGACAAAATAGTATCATTTGCATAAACTGAGCCGTCAATCGGAAGAAAATAATTATTCGCAGAATACGCAATTATCAGATAACCTGATGGAAGCTGTGCGCCTGTGGCATCATTCCATTGCAATTGAATACTGCTTCCTGCAACTGTAGATGAAAGTGCTGTGACATAATTTGTAGGCTCTGCAGAATAAGTAGGATTTATTTTTGTCAGTGAATTAAAATCTATGTAATTAATATATTCGGGATGATCAATAAAAGGGTTTCTGTTAAGTTGAATTGACTGCACATAATTTGTTCTGTCGATTTCATATTTATCGGGCGGATCCTGCTTGCACCATGCGAGAAGAAGATTTACATCCTGCGGATCTTCAGAAAGAGAAGGAAGTTTTACATTGTTCAGCCAGTTAAAATCCCATGAATATCCACCTATTCCGTCATATCTTACACTCATATAAAGCAGTGCTCTTGCTGCATCGCCTTTATGTTTATCTCTTGGTTCATAAACAATCTGCCCTAAAGAATTTGTGCCGAGTTTACCATCGAGATATTGATAAGTTATGTTCTGAACTATTCCTAAAGGACGATTACTTCTTCTGCCGTTGGCATTATTCTGATGAGCAGGAAATAAATGATATAGATCGGAATACTGATCTGAACTTGTAGAAGAAACCGGCATCCAGCTCTGGCAATAAGTATGTTCACGACTCATAATTCCCCAGGTAAAAGTTCCTGTGTAAATATAATCATGCCCTGTATAAACACAAAAAACCGATCGCGTTCCATTTCCGTTATTAACGGAAGCAAAGTTGGCTATCATAGTTTCATCATAATTATCATATGTAATCCTGTTATACGGACTTCGGATTCTTCCTTCGAGGTCAGTAATAAATGTCGGACTTGAAGTGGAAATAGAATTATAATATGTTCCTGCCTGGGGAAAAACAGCATTTATAAAACATAGGGTTAATAAAATATTGAGTAGAATAACTTTTTTTGTAATGTTTGCTTTCAAGAATTTATGATTGTTTAAAAATCTGAAGTGTAAAATCCTGTCTCAGATTGAAAATGGTCTTGTTTGTGAAGAGTTAAACAAAAATATACTAATCAAATTCCAATATCAACTTAATATAAATCATTTATCCGTATACATTAATTTAGAAATGGTAATAAGATTTTCTTGAATATTAAGATTTTCAAAAACCTAAATTTTCACAATTTTGAACTTTAAAATTTAATTTAAAACAACTATTTTTATTCTATCACAAATCAAACAAAAAAATCTATGAAAAACAAACCTACAGTTTTAACCGTGTCATTTGCATTATGTATTTTTATGCTTTTTGGATTAAGCAATATATCTAATGCAAAATATTACACATTTGAAAATGTTATAAACGGGGCTCAGGAAGTTCCGGCAGTTGTAACAGGTGGTTCAGGAACTATAAAGGGAACATACAATGATGTAACTAATTTAATCAGTTACAATATTATATTCTTCGGATTAGCAGGTACTACTTCAGCGGGACATTTCCATGGACCTGCATTAGCGGGAGTGAATGCCGGAGTTCAGATAGGATATGCAGGATTTCCTTTAAGTGTAACTAACGGAACTTATACCAGTACATCAACTCTTACAGCTGCTCAGGAAACGCAGTTAATCGGCGGAATGTGGTATGCAAATATTCATACCAGTTTTAAACCGGGCGGTGAAATAAGAGGTCAGATAAATATGTTGCCTGTCTCACTAAATCTCGCAACTCTTATTGAAGGTTTGCTTGTCACAATTGATAATAATAATGGAGGACATTTTACACTTAGAGATACTTTAAAAGTGTATCTCAGAAATTCTACATCTCCATACGCAGTTGCAGATTCAGCAAAAGTTTATTTTAGTAATTCAGGAAATTCAAATCCGGTTTTTGATAATGTAAATCCATCTTTATCTTATTACATTCAGATAAATCACAGAAATTCAATTGATACATGGAGTAAATCACCTGTTTCATTATTATATGGTTCAATTCTTTATAATTTTATTTTAGCAGCAAATAAAGCATTTGGAGATAATTTAAAAAATGTTTATGGGTGTTATTGTCTTTACAGCGGAGACACGAATAAAGACGCAATTATAGATGCATCTGATTTAAGCGACATTGATAATAATCTTGATGTAACCGGATATGTAAAGCAGGATCTGAACGGTGATGATTATGTAGATGCTTCTGATTTAAATATTTGTGATAATAACCAGAGTGTACAGTCAGCTACACCATAATTTAATAAAAATAGTATTTTAAGAAAGCTTTCGGGGAATATACTTCGGAAGCTTTTTTAATTTAATAAATTCTGGTTGGGATTTAATTTTAATTTCAATTTAAATTTTAATTTTAATTTTAATTTAATAATGTTTAATTCTTTGACTTATAAAAAAATTTTCTTTTAACTAAATTGTTAAAACAAATAATTATGAAGCACACACACATTTTAAAAAATGCACCTGAGAAGGATAAGACATACAGAGTTGAATATAAAGGAAGCGAGTTATATGATGCAAAAGTACTGGCATATGACGGCGGATGCTGGGCAAAAATCAGAATTGAAAATGTAATTCCATCTGAGAATGATAATCTTTACAAAGAAGGACAGGAATTTGATTTAAAACTCGCTTATTATAAATTAGCAGAAGTAACAGAAAGTGAAATTGTTGAGATTGTTGAAATTGAAAATGATACAAACAAATAATGATATTGTCGGAGGAAGAATTAATTTTATCTGAAACTCAGATTAAATTAATTTCGGGTGGATGGGGAAGTGAAGTTTTTAATGAAACCGAAGTAAAGAAAATTATTTATGAATCTGACGGAATTGATATAGAAGGATATTTTGCATATCCAAAGAATGTAAAAGAAAAATTACCTCTGATAATCTGGAATCGCGGCGGTAACAGGAAAGACGGGAGCATAGATGATTTTTTAGCAAAAGGAATGTTCGGTGAAATAGCATCATGGGGTTATATAGTACTGGCATCAAATTACAGGAAGGAAGATGAATTCGGCGGAAAAGATGTAAATGATATAATGAATTTAATTCTGCTTGCAGATGAAATTCCGAATTGTGATTCAGATAAAATCGGAATGGAGGGATGGAGCAGGGGAGGGATGATGACATATAAAGTTTTGACAAGAACGGATAGAATTAAATGTGCTGTTATAATTTCGGGATTGGCAGATCTTTTCAGGAGTGAAGAATACAGAAGTGATTTGGTTGAAGTTTATCAAAAACTTTTTGGAATTGAAAATGAAGCAGAATTTATAAAGAGAAAGAAAGAAAGATCGGCAGTTTATTTTGCCGGTAAAATAAACAAAGCAACAGATATATTATTGATACACGGAACTTCTGACAATAAAATTTCTTATAAGGATTCAGAAGATATGTATGATAAATTAAATCAGAATGGAATTAATTGTGAACTAAAACTGATTAAAGATGGTGATCATTATTTAAAAAAAAATAAAGCAGAGACGACTAAGTTGCGAAGAGACTGGTTTGATAAGTATTTAAAAAGTGAAAGGTGAAATGCTTGCCCGGCTTTGGCGGATGAAAAGCTTGCCCGCCTTTGGCGGATGAAACGAAAATATAATTATTAAAGAATTAAATTAAATCATAAGAAAGGAAAATTAATATGTATGATCCAATAATGGTACAACCGATGCGCAACGAAGCAAAAGAAATGGGATTCAAGGAAGTTTTTACTGCAGAAGAAGTAAATACAGAGTTAAAGAAAAGCGGAACTTCATTTGTGTTTGTAAATTCTGTATGCGGATGTGCAGCAGGAAAAGCAAGACCCGGTTTGTCAGCAGCGATAAAGTGGGCAAAAGAAAATAATGCACTGCCTGACAATTTAATCACAGTATTTGCGGGAATGGAAAAAGATGCCGTGAATGAAGCAAGAAAATACTTTAAAGGTGAAGTTCCGACATCACCTCAGATGGGTTTAATAAAAGACGGTGAGTTGGTACATATGATACAGAGATTGGATATAGAGGGAAATGATGCAAATACAGTTGCCAATATGATAGCAGGAGCTTTAAAACAGTATTGCAGCAAAGAGCAGGCAACAGTTTAAAGTACAATAAAGATTTCAGAAATCAAATTAAACCGGTTTGTAAAATCTCCGGTTTTTTTATAGTATGGAAATTACAAATGGAATTTAAATAACATTTAAATTAGTTACAGAAATTCTAAAGCGGGGTAGTTTTATTTAATTGAAAAAAAATAATAAAGCTAAATATTCAAGACTTGAAATAAGTAAGTATAGAATATAAGTTGAGTCGTTCAAAAAATATTCGGTTTTAGCAATCAAATTATTGTAAAGTTTAAAAGTTTTTTTTGACAAGATATAAAATAATTCCCAAAAATTATTTTATAAAAATTAAAAACAGGAAAATAAAAAAATGGATAGTAACTTTTCGAACAGGGTACAGGATGTAATAAGACTTAGCCGTGAAGAAGCAATCCGACTTGGTCATGATTACATAGGTACGGAGCATCTTTTGCTGGGCATTATAAGAGAGGGCGAGGGAATTGCAATAAAAATATTTAAGAATCTCGGAGCAGAAGCATTTAAATTAAAAAAGGCAGTAGAAGATACAGTCAGACAGACAGGCGGTACACTTACTGTCGGTAATATTCCGCTTACAAAACAGGCAGAGAAAGTTTTGAAAATTACTTATCTCGAGGCAAAGCTTTTTAAATCTGAAACTATCGGTACGGAGCATCTTCTTCTTTCGATATTACGTGAAGATGATAATCTAGCAGCACAGATACTTCATCAGTTTAATATTAATTACGAATCTGTAAAAACGGAACTTTTAAATATTCTCAGCGGAAAACCTACAGGTAATCAGCCGGCAGCAAAACCGGGAGCAGATAAAAAGCTTGAGCGAAGTAAAACTCCTGTATTAGATAATTTCGGCAGAGATCTGACAAAGATGGCAATCGATAATAAACTTGATCCTATAGTAGGAAGAGAAAAAGAAATTGAGAGAGTTGCACAGGTATTAAGCAGAAGGAAGAAAAACAATCCTGTATTAATAGGTGAGCCCGGAGTTGGGAAGACAGCAATTGCAGAAGGACTTGCATTAAGAATCATCAATAAGAATGTATCGAGAGTTTTGCATAATAAAAGAGTAGTAACATTGGATCTTGCAGCATTGGTAGCAGGTACAAAATACAGAGGTCAGTTCGAAGAAAGAATGAAAGCAGTAATGAACGAACTCGAAAAAGCAAAAGATGTGATTTTGTTTATAGATGAACTTCATACAATAGTTGGAGCAGGCGGAGCCAGCGGTTCACTTGATGCATCGAACATATTTAAACCGGCACTTGCAAGAGGTGATCTGCAATGCATTGGTGCAACAACATTAAACGAATACAGACAATACATAGAAAAAGACGGAGCGCTTGACAGAAGATTTCAAAAAATAATGGTTGAGCCTACGACAGTGGATGAGACTATTCAGATATTGAATAACATAAAAAGTAAATATGAAGAGCATCATAATGTAAGATATACTGATAAGGCGATTGACGAAGCAGTGAAACTCAGTGACAGATATATAACAGACAGATTTTTACCTGACAAAGCAATTGATGTAATGGACGAATCGGGATCGAGAGTTCATTTATCAAATATTATCGTTCCAAAAGAAATCGTAGAGCTAGAAGCTGAGATTGAAAATATAAGACAGGATAAAAATCAGGTAGTAAAAAATCAGAATTATGAAGAAGCAGCAAGATTAAGAGATTCAGAGAAAAAATCTTTATCTGATTTAGAGCAGCTGAAATTAGACTGGGATATAAAGTCTCAGAGTATGGTATATGAAGTAAATGAGCAGAGTGTTGCAGATGTAGTAGCTATGATGACAGGGATACCTGTAAATCAGATTGCTGAAGCGGAATCGGAGAGATTAGTAAAAATGGAAGAGCATTTGAAAGAAGTAATTATAGGACAGGATGAAGCTGTGATGAACATTTCAAAGGCGATTAGAAGAGCAAGAGCGGGGTTAAAAGATCCGAACAGACCAATAGGTTCGTTTGTATTTCTCGGACCGACAGGAGTTGGGAAAACGGAATTAGCAAAACAACTTGCAAAGTTTTTATTTAACTCGGAAGATTCACTGATCAGAATTGATATGAGTGAATATATGGAGAAGTTCAATGTTTCAAGACTTGTAGGTGCACCTCCGGGATATGTAGGATATGAAGAAGGCGGACAATTAACAGAAAAAGTCAGACGTAAACCATATTCAATAGTATTGCTTGATGAAATCGAAAAAGCACATCCGGATACATTTAATATTTTATTACAGGTTTTAGATGACGGAGTTTTGACAGACGGATTGGGAAGAAAGGTTGATTTTAAAAATACAATTATTATCATGACATCTAATATCGGAACAAGAGATATTAAACTTGACAAAGTATTCGGATTTGGAGATTCAACCGGAAAGACTGACTATGATAAAATAAAAGGAATGATAGAAGAATCTGTCAAGAGAGTATTCTCACCGGAGTTTTTGAACAGGATAGATGAAATGGTAGTATTCAAACAATTGGAAAAAACTGATATTGTAAAAATAGTTGATATAGGAATCACCAGATTATTGTCCCGAATACAGCTGCAGGGTGTAAAAATAGATGTTACAAAATCTGCTTTAGAGTTTCTTGCAGAAAAAGGATATGATCAGAATTACGGAGCGCGTCCTCTCAGAAGAGCAATTCAGAAATATCTTGAAGATCCTTTGAGCGAGGAAATTTTGAAAGGTAATTTGAAAGACGGCGGAAGAATCAAAGTAAAATTCAAAAAAGGAAATGAAGTTTTAACATTCAGTGAAGAGAAATCGGATAGTCAGGATTTACCTGAGATAGCTGAAGCAATAGATGAGTCAATAGATGAATCAAATGAAGTCAAAGAATAAATAAAAAATGGAAAACAAAGGACCTTTTAATGCAATGATAACGGCTGTTGGTCATTATGTGCCTGATACGATAATCGACAATAAATTTTTCGAAGATTATCTTGATACCAATGATGAATGGATAAAAACAAGAACAGGTATAAGTGAGCGCAGAAGATTGGATAAGGATAAACCAACTTCCTATATGGCAGTAAAAGCAATAGAAGTTTTATTGAAAAACAGAGGAATCGGAATTGAAGAAATAGATTTGATAATTGTTGCAACTGTAACTCCCGACATGATGTACCCTTCGACTGCCTGTATGATTCAAAAAGAAATGGGTGCAAAAAATGCATGGGGATTTGATATACTTGCAGCCTGTTCGGGATTTATTTTTTCTTTAACTACAGCAATTCAGTTTGTACAAAGCGGAACTCACAAAAAGGTTATCGTAGTTGGTGCGGATAAAATGTCAGCTATTGCAAATATGGAGGACAGAAATACATGTATATTATTTGGTGATGCGGCAGGTGCTGTTTTACTTGAGCCTACGGAAGATAAAAGCTTTGGAATTCTTGATACAATAATGAAAATTGATGGTGAAGGTGGAAAGTATTTATATCAGCTTGGAGGAGGAAGTTTAAATCCTGCATCACATGAAACTGTTGATAAGAGAATGCATTTTGTTTATCAGGACGGAAAATCTGTTTTTAAAGATGCAGTAAAGGGTATGGCAGATATTTCTTATGATATTATGAAAAAAAATAATCTGGGACCTGAAGATATATCTTTTCTTGTTCCTCATCAGGCAAATATGAGAATCATTACGGCATGCGCAGAAAGAATGGGAGTTGGAATGGAAAAAGTAATGGTAAACATTCACAAATACGGAAATACAACTTCTGCAACAATTCCGACCTGTATCTCGGAATACTGGCAAAACGGGAAAGTTAAAAAAGGTGATTATTTAATTCTGACAAGTTTTGGAGCCGGTTATACATGGGGTGCTGTGTTGCTTAAATGGGCATTTTAAAGATTTATAAAATTTTTATCAAACCCTGATTTAAGAATACTAAATCAGGGTTTTTTTATTTCAGTTTAAACAAACAATACTCCTGATTTTACAACAAAAAATTTTATAAATATTAATTAACATTTATTGTTTAAAGTATTTATTTTAAAACAATTAAATTAAAATTAAAAAACTTTTGAATTATGAATTTCGATTTAAAATCTTATGCTAAAATAAATTTAGGTCTCAGGATTTTAAATAAAAGAAATGACGGATATCATAACATTGAAACAATATTTTATCCTCTTAAACTTCATGATGACATTTATATTCAAATCGATAAATCTTCAGACAATTTTAATTCTGTTATTCTGAAATCGAATAAATCATATATACCTTTAAATAAAGATAATCTTTGTTATAAAGCTGTAGAAAAATTTTTCCGGATATTTGAGATTAAGGATTTTTATATTTTAAAAATTGATTTAAAAAAAATTATTCCTGTAGGCGGAGGTCTTGGAGGAGGCAGCTCTAATGCAGCTACAATCCTGAAATGTTTAATTAAATATTTCAATATTAACATTGAGTCAAATAAAAAGAAAATTTTGGAATTAGCATTATCTATTGGCAGCGATGTTCCATTCTTTTTATTAATGAAACCCTGTTATGCAGAAGGACGGGGTGAGAAGATGAAAATTCTGAATAACTTCAGACTGGATTATGATATTCTGATTGTAAATCCTAATCTTCATGTTTCTACAAAATGGGCTTTTGAGAAACTTGATTTTGATCCCGAATTGAAGAAAGAATTTGTTCTGAAAGATATGGATCATTTTGATTTAAAAAATCCGGCAATATTTAAAAATGATTTTGAAGAATTGGTTTTTCGAAAATATAATTTACTGAGGGAAATTAAAAATGATTTTTTGAATTTAGGTGCAGTTTACTCATCAATGAGCGGCAGTGGTGCAACTATGTATGGTTTGTTTTATAAAAATAAAAAAGACATCCTTTTAAGATGTCTTGATTATTTTAAGAATAAAAATTTTTTTACTTTTGTCTCAGATTAATAATTGTTGAACACTACTAAAATGTAATCTTTAAATCTGCCATAGGTATCATTTTTTTCTGACCATACTGAGAATATATATTTTCAATATGAACTCCGGTTTTTACTTTTATATTTTTATTAAACATAGACACACTCCAGGCTGCATCAGCTGCGCTTAATACGTGGTTCAAAATTACTAATGTAAGCGAAGTAGAAGCTTTGTTATAATAATCATTTGCCGCCTGCCTGTCATAAGAATAGTCAGTGAACATCTGAGTTTTATATGAACCGTAATTATTTCTGTTAACAACATTTAAATCAGCATCACTCCAGCCAACTACGAAATTCTGATACTTTCCTATTAATTCATAATATTGCTGCTCACCGTAAGGAGGCAACTGATGTGAGAAATTTTGTGCTTCGACAATATTTACCTGTTTTCGTAATTCGTATTTATCGGAAGATAAAATAATCCCGTCTGCTCCCGAGAAACTCTGATCCTTTAACCAGCCCGCATATTTATATACATCCCAATTTTGATTAGCATAACTTTCATAACTGTCAGTCTGCGAATTTCCTTTGTTTTGATTTACTGCATATGCTGTCCATAATCCTGCTTCGACGGCAAAAAATATGGCAGCTTTAATAAAACTCTTTGCGTAAAATTCACCTGTGCCCGGAATAATACCGGAAAACAAAGCTCCAAGATATGGAGATTTTTCTTCAGATGACTTTTGAGTTGAAGTAATTTTTTTATTTAAATCATCTTTTGTTTTTGAAGAAGAATTTTGATTTAAAATTTTATTACTTAATTCTGATTGCTTATATCTTGAAGATTCCTGAGAGATTCCGGTCTCAGATATAATTACCGACATAAGTAAAACTAAAATAAATTTGATGTTTTTCATTTTAATAATTTAATAATAGATTTTATTTAAAAATAATGCATTGCCCGGTAAATATGGAATCCCTAATCTTTCTCCTTTTTCAATTTTTTTAATTACATTTATTAGATCTTCTTTTCCTCTGCCAATCTCCAAAGCACTTCCGATTATTGCTCTGACCATAGAATGGAGAAAACGGTTTGCAGAAATAGTAAATATTAATTCTTTCTTTGATTTAATGAATTTGTATCTGAAATCAAAAATCACACATTCAAATTTCCGTATGTCATCTTTGTTTTTACATAAAGATTTAAAGTTTCTTACTTTTTTAATAAACTTAATAAATTTATCAATTTTATTAAAATCAGGAATATAATTTATTCTGTGGTAATAATTTCCTGAAACTGCTTTTTTTCCCAAACAAATTTTGTAAATATACTCCCTTTTTTTTGCAGAATATCTTGAATGAAAAATCTTCGAAACAACAGAGATATTTTTTATTGCAATAGTTTCCGGTAAAACAGAATTTAAAGAATTAGTAATTTTTTTTAAATCAAGTTTATCTTCATAAAAAAAATTTGCTGTCTGATTGTATGCACTTACTTTTGCATCAGTTCGTCCGGCTCCAATAATTTTAATATCTTTTTTTAATATTTTCCGGATTGCAATTTCTATTTGATCCTGAACTGTATTATCAGTAAATAATTGTTTCTGCCAGCCGTTAAAACTTAATCCGTCAAACTCAATTATTAATTTATAATTGTACAATAACTTATTCTAAAAATTTTTGCTCAGATTAATTTTTATTCCGTCAAAACTATAATCATTTTTATACATCACTTCCGGAACTACACTTAGTGATTTGGATTTATCGCCTTTCTTTGATGCCAATAAATAAGAACTGATTCCGCTTACAACTCTGTTCATAATTAATATACTTCCGAAAATAATCCGGCTGTTATAAATTCTCTCACTGCTTTTTCGCTGAGATTCATAAGTATTAAGATTGTCGACTGCATCCCAGTTCCAGTAATATGTATTTACATCATATAGTAATGAATATTCTCCGAAACTAAGTTTTGCATTATTGTAATCATAAACATTATCATAACTTCCTATATTTGTAAAAAAATCAGAATTTTTTCCGTCTGTGCTTCCTATCTCTGCATGCTGTAAGGCATATGTCTTCGAATTTGATCTCACATCATTTCCGTAAACAGATAAAGCTGCATAACCAATCCATGAAGCTGCATCTACACCGAGATAATATTTCCCGACATCCATACGGTTAATGTAATAATGTCCGGCACCGGGAAGAATAAGTGAAAATAATAGTGCAAGTCCCGGGGATTTATTTGAACCGGCAGAAACTGAATTAATGTCTAATTGTTTTATTTGATTCTCATTATTCTGATTCAGAATTTTACTCTTAAGTTCACTGTTTTCAAATGAAAAATTCTTACTTACAGGAATATTCTGTGAATAAATTCCTGAATTATTTGAAATTAAAATTAAAAAACTGATTAAAATTATTGCTAAATCTGATTTTCTCATATATGAACTTTAATTAATAATTATTTTATTTTTAAGCAGTATGTAGATTTTTTTCTTAAACTCATCCGGTTTCAAAAATCCGGTAACTCTTAATTCTTTAATCTCTTCACCTTTTGAATTTAAAAAAATTACGACAGGCAAACCTTTTATGTTATATTTATTTGTGATGCTTTCATTTTCTTTTGTCAGATCAATTTTTATATTATTCAAGGATTCTGAAAGTGAAACTATATCCGGATTTGTATAAGTATATTCATCAAGTTCTTTACATTGTGCACACCAGTCAGCATAAAAATCAATCATAACCGGTTTGTTTTCAGTATTTATACTCTTTGTGATTTCATCAACGGAAGTAAGCATATTCCATTTTACGGAACCTGTTTCGCTCTGAGGTTTCAACATCCAGATACCCATAATAATCGCAAGTATTGCAATAAATTTTTTAATTTTAGTGTAAAATACAGCTGTAATTCCCTTTTTGTCGATAAATAAAAGATAAAGTCCCGACAAAATTATAAACGCAGGAAACAGATATTTGAAAATATCTTTTGGAATTAACGGTAATAAAGTATACAAAGTCATTCCGAATAAAATTAATCCGAAAATGATTTTTACACCTTCCATCCATTCACCGGAGCGCGGAAGTTTACTGATCGAACTCGAAGATGCTGCAAGAAAAATATATGGAAGTCCTAATCCCATTGACAATACAAAGAAGAAAATAAATCCGGTTAAAGGATTACCAAGCTTGCCGACATAAACAAGTAAACTCAGAACAAATGGTCCGATACAAGGTGCTGCAATAAATCCGACAGTTAATCCCATTAAAAGTGAACCGAAATATCCTGATCTGTTTTTATTACCCATCGTAGCGAGACTCTGCGGAACTCTGATTTCAAATAATCCAAACATACTCAATCCCAGTGCAAGTAAAATTGATGCAATAAAAATAATCACAATCGGGTTTTGCAATGCATTGCCCAGCAAACTTCCTGTCAAAGCAGCGAAAACTCCAAGTGCCGAATATGTAACCGACATTCCCAATGCATAAAATACTCCCATCAAAATACTCTGTGACTTACTTGCCATTCCCTGAGCACCGAAAAAACTTACAGTAATCGGGATTAAAGGATAAACACATGGAGTAAGATTTAATGCAAGTCCGCCTAAAAATATTAAAAGCAGGGTTACAAATAATCCTTTTTCCCTGATCCAGTCTGAGACCTGATTCTCATCAGTTTCCGGAGAGTCGGATCTTTTATTTTCGGTTAATTTAGTATTGGAATTTTCTGATTCGGAATTTGAATTTGCAATTACTGATGGATTTGAAAAATTAATTTTTTTAAAAACATCAGAATTTATTTCTGATTTGGAAAGATTTTCTGAATCTATTTTAATTTTTACAGAATCTGTCAGAGTTTTCGGAGGATAACAGACTTTGTCATCACAAGCCTGATAGGTAAATTTAAAGGGAATATAATAAAATCCATTATCGGTTTTCTCTGAATTTAAAAATGTCAATCCTACAATTATATCACCTTCATAAACATTCAGTTCGGTTTCACTGAATTCAAATTTAAGTTTTTTATCTGCAGGAAAATAAATATTAGCTAACTTAAATTTATCAGAAGTGCCTGAAATTTCAGTTTTAATTAAAGTCGGGTCTTCAACTTTAAATGAATTTATATGATAATGTTCTTTAATCGAAATCCCGAGTGCAATTTTTATCGTATCATTATCTGAGGAATAATTTTCTTTATTTGTAAATGAATTTACTTTAAGATATTCCGAAGATTGAGAGAAAATTTTTAACGGGAGAAGCAGTAAAAAAAGTATAAATATTGCTTTAAAAGAATGCCTGATCATTAATTAAATTTAGGAACTTTAAAAATGAGAATTAAATTAAATGTTATAACTGTAAGTAATATAGCATAAATTAGTAAGAAAATATACTAAAAATACAAGTTTCTGATAAATTTTTAAAGAATTTCTTGACTTTTTTATGTGATTTAGTGTATATTTGTATAGGATTTTAAATGGAGTCTATTGAAAAAATCTGTCAGAATAGAAATTACAACAGAAATTTAAAATAATTAATTTAAAACAGGAGATTAAAAATTGAAACCAGCAGTAAAATCAAAAAGCGACAACCCTTTAAGTGAACTGATCGATGATAACGTTTATAATACATTAAAGAAGTATAAACTCCTTGATGAAAAAGCGATAAGAGATTATAAAATAAGACAGATGTACAAAGAAATGAGAAGAGAAATGAGTGCCGGTGAAGCAATCGACAAAATACAGGAACTCTTTCCATATCTGCAGTTTGATACAATCAGAAAAATTGTTTATCAGGTATCAAAATAAACTTTGAAATAAAATTTTTGAAATAAGCCGGTTCAATAATTGAATCGGCTTTTTTTATGTAAATAAAAATTATGAAATTATCAAATGAATTTGTAGAGAAAATCCTTATTGAGTTTCTCAGAAATGAGATGTACAGAATCGGTATTAAAAAAGCTGTGATTGGATTGTCAGGCGGAATAGATTCTGCTGTTTCTGCTTATCTGTGTGCAAAAGCTCTTGGCAGTGAAAATGTGAATTGTATTATGATGCCATATAAAGCAAGCAGTAAAGATAGTATTTCTGATGCTGAGAAAGTTGTTTCTGCTCTGAAAGTAAATTCTAAAAAAATTGAAATTACTGAAATGGTTACAGCTTTTGCGAATAAAATCGATGAAAACAATATTAAAAATAATAATATTTCCAATTTAAGATTAGGAAATATTATGGCAAGAATCAGAATGATTTTACTTTATGATGAATCTGCAAAAGAAAATGCATTGGTAGTTGGTACCGGAAATAAAACTGAAATTTTACTTGGATATTCTACTATCTTTGGTGATTCTGCTTCTGCTTTGAATCCTGTAGGAGATTTATATAAAACTCAGCTTATTGATCTGGCAAAATATCTCGGAGTTCCGGATAGTATAATTAATAAAAAACCTTCTGCTGATTTATGGAAAGGTCAGACTGATGAAGATGAACTGGGATTTACTTATGAGAAAGTTGATAAATATCTTTTTAGCAAAGTCGATGAAAGAATGTCTGATGAAGAATTATTGAAAATGGGATATGATGAAAAATTTATGAAAAGAGTTAATAATTTAATTATCAGAAGTCAGTTCAAACGTCTTCCACCATTAATTGCAAAAATTGCAAACAGAACTATCAATATTGATTTCAGATATAACAGAGACTGGAACACATAAAATCTTATGAAAAAAATTATTTTAATATTTCTGTTTATTTACGGAAATTTATTTGCACAAATTCAGACTTTTGAAAACGGAGTTGTGAGTTCGGCAAATGAAATTGCATCGCAGGCTGGAATTGAAATTTTAAAAAAAGGCGGTAATGCAATTGATGCTGCAGTCTGTGTTGGATTTACTTTAGCAGTTGTTTATCCTCAGGCAGGGAATCTTGGTGGCGGCGGATTTATGGTAATACATTTAAAAGACGGGTTTAATACTTCGATAGATTATCGTGAAAAAGCTCCTTTGCTTGCAGGCAGGGATATGTATTTAGATTCAAATGGAAATGTAATTTTAAATTTAAGTACACTGGGAAATCTGGCAGCGGGAGTTCCGGGATCTGTAGCAGGAATGCTTTATGCTTTGGAAAAATACGGGACAATGAACCGAAATGAAATTCTTGAATATGCGATAAACCTTGCTGATACCGGATTTGCAATAAATAAACAGCTTGCCGACAATCTTAATAATTATCA
>Ga0105044_10003808_pt1 | contig 20672 bp, 20 predicted proteins | sample MAT01_FD_78092 | JGI IMG/M metagenome (GOLD analysis project Ga0105044, IMG submission 78092) | Freshwater microbial communities from Lake Fryxell liftoff mats and glacier meltwater in Antarctica - MAT-01 | ecosystem: Environmental > Aquatic > Freshwater > Ice > Liftoff microbial mat | place...
CGGGCGCGCGCCTGGCGCGTGAGGCCGCGGGCGACAGCGCCTATGTGGCCGGCGCGATCGGACCGCTCGGCGTGCGCATCGAGCCCTGGGGCAAGACCGGCGTCGACGAGGCGCGGGAGTACTTCCGTGAGCAGGCGGCCGCGCTGGTCGAAGGCGGGGTCGATCTGCTGATGCTCGAGACCTTCCGCGACTGGAACGAAGCCGCCGCGGCGGTCGATGCGGTGCGGTCGGTGTGCGCGCTGCCCATCGTGGCGCTCGTGACCACCGAAGAAGATGGCAACAGCCTCGACGGCACGCCGCCCGAGCAGTTCGGCCCGGCCCTCGTGGCCCGCGGCGCGAGTGTGGTGGGCGTGAACTGCAGCGTCGGGCCGGCGCCGATGCTCGAGACGGTGGAGCGCCTGGCGGCGGTGTGCGACGTGCCGCTCTCGGCCCAACCGAACGCCGGCAAGCCGCGCGACATCGAGGGGCGCAACATCTATTTGTGCTCGCCCGAATACATGGCCTCGTATGCCCGGCGGTTCATCGCGAGCGGCGTGCGCCTCGTGGGTGGGTGCTGCGGCACCACCCCCGAGCACATCCGCCAGATTGCGCTGGCCGTGAAGCAGCTCGCGCCCGACGCGGCGCGCGGGGCCGTGCCGGCCAGCCTTCGAGCCATCACGGTGGAGACGCCGCTGGCCCGCACGCCCGTGGCTCGCGCCGAGAAGTCGGCGCTTGGCGCGAAGCTCGCCGCCGGCACCTTCGTGACCGGCGTGGAGCTCGTGCCGCCCCGCGGCCACGCGACCGCAGATGCCGTGGCGGCGGCCCGGCTGGTGGCGGCGCACCACGTCGATCTCGTGCTCGTGTCGGATGCGACCCGCGGCGGCGCGCGCGTCGGCGCCCTCGCCCTGGCGGCCCTCATCCGCCAGCACGGCGGCATCGAGCCGCTGCTCCAGTATTCGTGCCGCGACCGCAATCTGCTCGGCATCCAGTCCGACCTGCTCGGCGCCCACGCCATGGGCGTGCGCAACCTGCTCGGCATCACCGGCGACGTGCGCAAGATCGGCGACTACCCCGATGCCACGGCGGTGTTCGACGTCGACTCCATCGGCCTCACGCACGTGATGAGCCGTCTCAATCACGGGCTCGACGTGGCGGGGCAGCCGATTGGCGAGCCGGCGGCCCTGCTGGCCGGCGTGATGGTGAATCCGGCGGCCGTCGACCTGGACCGGGAACTGCGGCGCTTCGAGTACAAGGTCGAGGCCGGCGCCGAGTTCGCGCTGACCAGGCCGATCTTCGACGTGGCCGCCTTCGAACGCTTCCTGGCCCGGATCAGGCACCTGCCGATTCCGGTGATCGCCGGGCTGTGGCCCTTCGATTCCGCCTTGAACGCCGAATTCATGGCGAACGAGGTGCCTGATGTCGTCGTGCCGTTGACGCTGGTCGAGCGGATGCGTGCAGCGGTGGGACCCGAGCAGGCCTTGGCCGAGGGCGCGAGGATTGCCCAGGGGCTGCTGGTGGAACTGCGCCCGATGACTGCCGGCGTCGTGATCTTCACGCCGTCGGGCCTGGTCGACCGGGCCTTGGAGGTGCTTGGTCCGGCCCACGCGAGGCCGCCACGCGCAACGACGTAAACGTACGTATCTGGTATAGTGCCCACTTTGCCCGGGGGGGTTCCCGAATGGGTTTGTTCACCGAGCGCCCGACAGACAAGATCATCGGCGGCGATGCCGCCACGCGGGCGCTGTCGTCGACGCCGGTCGAAACCGCCTTCGTGGAGCGCGTCTACGAGAAGATCTCGGGCGTCTACGACTTCACGTTCGGTCCCACGCTACATCCAGGCCGCCTGCAGGCGCTCGAACGGATGGCGATCGGCGCCGGCAGCTCGGTGCTCGAAGTGGGCGTCGGTACTGGCCTCAACCTCAAGCTCTATCCCCGCACCTGCCAGATCACCGGCATCGACCTGTCGCCAAACATGCTCGAGCGGGCACACGAACGCATCGTCAAGAACGGCCTGCGCAACTGCCGCGTCATGGAAATGGACGCCGCGAAGCTGACCTTTCCCGACGACTCGTTCGACATCGTCTATGCGCCGTATCTGATCAGCGTGGTGCCCGATCCGGTCGCCGTCGTGCGTGAGATGCGCCGCGTGTGCAGGCCGGGCGGCCGCTTTGTGATCCTGAACCACTTCAAGAGCGACAACCCCGTGCTGTCGCGCATCGAGACGGCCATCTCGCCGCTCACGGTGCACATCGGCTTCGTGTCCGATCTCGACCTGCCGGGGTTTCTGCACCAGGCCGAACTCAAGCCCATCTCGATTCAGAAGGTGAACCTGCTGTCGATGTGGTCGCTCGTCACCTGCGTGAAGGACGAGTAGGCGCCTCACTTCGGCGGCTCTTCCACGAGGTCCGTCGAGTCGTAGCTCGTGCCGACCCACCAGTTGATCGTGCGCGGCGGCTCCACGTCGGAGCGGCGGCCCACGAAATGCTCAGCCGATCGTCGGAGACCACGATAGGCGTCGAAGGCGGGCTTGCCTGGTCTCGAGCGCGCGCCGATCGCCGGTGAGGCGCTCGTAGTGCTGGCCCACCGCCCATTGCTCGAGCAGCGCCCGGGCGCGCGCGAGGGCGGCGGGTACGCCAGACAGCGAGTACCAGCCACCGGCGGCGGCCGGCACCGGCGGCATCGATAGTGGCTTGCAGGCACAAGGACTGGCACCAGATAGTTCCGCGCATTCGAGAGGGACGCTGTCTCGGCGTCCTCACACTGCGCCAGCAGCTCACCATCCTGGGCGTGTCCATGCTGACCTCGAAGGGCGCGTCGGGCCTCGGAACGACTGACTTAGCTGCCGGGCACCATGATGTGGGCGCCTGAAGTACCGGCACCCATGATCCAGGCGCCGCCCAGCTTGTTGTGGTCGGGCAGGCCAGTGCTGGCGGTGGTGGCACCGGGCGTGGCGATGGTCATGTGCGCGCGGGCGGTGGCCTGATCGGCGCCGCTCATGTTGTAGAACACCGAGCCGTATTCCGGCTTCACGCGCGTGCCGTCCTTGTCGGCGGCGGCCACCGCGGCGGTGCGCTTCTCACGGTCTGGTTCCAACTCGAACTTCTTGTTCTGCGCGACGCGCTTCAGGTTCTCGACGCTGGTGCACTGCACCGAGAACGGCTGTTCGGTCGGCTGCGCCGACTGGTCGTAGCACACCAGCTTGTTGGTGCCAGGCTTGAGCGTGTCGTAGGTGCCGTCGGCCTTCCACTTGATTACGGCGGTGGCTTCCCGCGCGGTGCGCGGGGCGGCGAGCAGGGCCTTGTCGACGTCGGGATTGGCTTGCGCGAATGCGCTGGACGCTACCGCGAGTGTTCCCAGGGCCATCAGGATGTTGCGTGTCATTTCAGAGACCTCCATGGCCCGGGTCCGGGGACTACCCCGGGGAGGGCCATTCGGAGGATACGCCAAAGCTCCGGCGCCGGCGCGCCTTTCCCGCCGGTCCGGCGACACGCCTGGGGCGGACGACGGTACGGGCGGAGGACGCGGGCCAGACTCGCCAATGCGTGACGAAGCCTCATCCGTGGCATCGTCACTCGCGATTCGAGCCGGTCGCGCAGCGACGTAGAATGACGGCGCGAGGATTTCCTGATGTCGAGATTGAGCGTGTCCGTGTCCGTGTTTGTCACGATGCTGGCGACGGTGGCGTCGCTCGGCGCCCAGCAGTCCGCCCCGGCGCGGCCCGGTCCCCTGGCCTCGGTGGCCGACCGCACGGCCGGCCTGCAAAAGATCGATGGCTACTTTCCGCTGTATTGGGACGAGCGCGCGGGCGCGATGCTGCTCGAGATTCCGCGCCTCGATACCGAGTTCCTGATGTCCACGGGGTTGTCGGCCGGCCTGGGGTCGAACGACCTCGGGCTCGACCGCGGCCAGGGTGGCCAGGGGAAGATCGTGAAGTTCCAGCGCGTCGGCCCGCGCGTGATGCTCGTGCAGGGGAACCAGTCGTTCCGCTCGAGCAGCCCGAACGTGCTCGAGCGCAAGTCGGTGGAAGACTCGTTCGCCACGTCGATTCTGTGGGGCTTCGTGATTGCCGCCGAGTCGAACGGCGCGCTGCTGGTCGATGCCACGGACTTCTTCCTGCGCGACATCCACGGCGCCGCCGGCGGCCTGCGTCCCGGCAACTACCGCGTCGATCGCAACCGCAGCGCCTTCTATCTGCCCAACACCAAGGGCTTCCCGAAGAATACCGAAGTGGACATGACGCTCACCTTCGGCAACGACGCCGTGGCCGGACGCGGCGGGCTCGGTCCGCAGCAGGGCCCCGCGCCGATCGGCGCACCCGGTGGCGGCGGTGGCGGTGGCGGCTTCGGCGGCAATCTCTTCAGCGGCACGGTGGCGAGCGTCACGCCTACGGCGGATTCGGTCACGCTGCGCGAGCACGTGTCGCTTGTGGCGCTGCCCGACGCCAACTACACGCCGCGCATCGACGACCCGCGCGCCGGCTACGGCGGCCTGAGCTTCGTCGACTACAGCATCGCCATCGGCGAGCCCATGGTGTTCCGCTATCTGCGCCGGCACCGTCTGGTGAAGAAGGACCCGAGCGCCGCCGTCAGCGAGCCCGTGGAGCCGATTCGCTACTGGGTGGATTCGGGCGCGCCCGAAGACGTGCGCAAGGCGCTCATCGAGGGCGGCATGTGGTGGAACCAGGCCTTCGAGGCCGCCGGCTTCCGCAATGCCTTCAAGGTGGAGGTGCTGCCCGAGGGCGCCGACGCCATGGACATCCGCTACAACATGATCAACTGGGTGCATCGCTCGACCCGCGGCTGGAGCTCGGGCGGCAGCGTGGCCGACCCGCGCACGGGCGAGATCATCAAGGCCACAGTCACCCTCGGCTCGCTGCGCGACCGCCAGGACTACATGATCTTCGAAGGCCTGCTCTCGCCCTACGACACCGGCACCGAGCGGCCGTCGATTCTCTACGACACGGCGATCGCCCGCATCCGCCAGCTCTCGGCGCACGAGATCGGCCACACCCTGGGCCTGGGCCACAACTACTACGACAGCAGCAAGGGCTGGATCTCGGTGATGGACTACCCCCATCCGCTCGAGGAGCTGAAGGCCGACGGCACGATCGACCTGTCGAAGGCGTACGAAGCGCGCATCGGCGACTGGGACAAGGTGGCCATCAACTTCGGCTACCGGCAGTTTGGCGGCGCCACCGAAGACGCCGCCGCGCTCACCAGGATCATCGACGACGCCTGGACGCAGGACCTGCGCTACTTCACCAACCAGGACACCGACATCCACCCGCGCACCGACCAGTGGTCGAACGGCGCGAACCAGGCCGACGAGCTGAACCGCTTGATGAAGGTGCGCCGGGCGGCGCTCGACCGCATCGGCGAGAAGACGATTCGCACGGGCGCGGCCATGGCCACCATCGAAGAGCCGCTCGTGCCGATCTACATGTATCACCGTTATGCGGTTGAGGCCGCGTCGTCGATGATCGGCGGGCAGGACTTCGTCTACGCCATGCGCGGCGACGGCCGCACGCCGGTGAAGTGGGAGACCGCGGCCAACCAGCGCAAGGCGCTCGAGGCGCTGGCTGGCACGCTCAAGCCGTCGGAGCTGACGGTGCCGAAGAGGATCCTGGATGCGATTCCACCGCGTCCGCCCGGCTTCGGTCTGCACCGCGAGCTGTTCCCGCGCACCACCGGCGAGGGCTTCGATCCGCTCAGCCCTGGGACGATTGCTGCCGACGTCACCATCGGCTTCGTGCTGCAGCCAGGCCGCGCCTCGCGCATGGTGGCGCAGCACGCCGTCGACCAGGCGCTGCCCGGCCTGGGCGAAGTGATCGACCGCTTCATCAAGGCCACCTTCGACGCGCCGACGGCCACCGCCTACGAAGCCGAGGTGCGGCGGGCCGCCGAGCGCGTGCTCGTCGACCGCGTGCAGTGGCTGGCCATGTCGGCCCCGAACGGCCAGGTGCGCGCGCTTGCGTCGCTGAAGCTGCAGAGCCTGGCCACGCGCATGCGCGCCACCGCCGCGACCGCCAATGAGTCGGACCGCGCGCAGCGCATGCTGCTCGCCGCCGACATCAAGCGCTTCCTGGAGCGGCCCAGTGCCGATCCCGCCAAGATCGTGCCGGCCGCGCTGGCGCCACCGGGCGCCCCCATCGGCGACATCGGGCAGGAGTGGCTGCTCCTGCCGCCCAAGCGCTAGTCATTCGTAACGGCGCAGGTTCTGCGACCTGCCGCGGGCTACAGCAGGCCGAGGATCGGCCCGAGGGTCAGTAGCAGGCCGGTCAGCAGGGCCACCCACGCCACGCTGATCACGGCGCCGGGCAGGAACATGTCGAACATGCGGTAGTAGCCCTTGCCGTAGGTGACGAGTGGCACGGCGTCGAGCGGCAGCAAGAACGCGCACGACGCCGTGAACACGACCGGCAGCGCGTAGAGCGCCGGGTTGTGGCCGGTGGAGGTCGCCAGCAGCACGATCGGCGGCACCATGGCGGCGATGATCGCCGGGTTCACCGGCACCAGCAGGTGGATCACCACGATGAACGCGCTCACCGCGGCCAGCACCGCCCCGGTCGACCACGTGTCGATGCCGCCGAGCGACGCGTCCACGAGCCACTGCGCGAGTCCCGAACTGGCCGACACCGCGCCGAGCGACGTGACGCTGCCGATCATCAGCAGCGTGTCCCACGCGGTGCCGCGCTCGGCCTCCTGCCACGAGCGGAACAACCGCATCCCCGGCAGGAACATCGCCGCGGCGCCCAGGATGGCCACCGCCACCACGTCGATCGCGCGGATCCACGAGCTGGCGATCCACAGCGCCAGCATCGTCGACATCAACGCCAGCACCTTCCACTCCCCTGACGAGAGCGGGCCCATCGCGTCGAGCTCCGCGCGGAAGTCGATGCCCTCGATGCGGTCGAGCTCGGGCGGATAGAACCACAGAATCACCCTGGCGGCGACCGGCACGAGCACGACCACCATCGGCATGCCGATGGCCATCCAGTGCACGAACGGCACGCGCACCTGCCCGTAGCGCTCGATGAAGGTCAGGCCCAGGATGTTGATCGAGCTGCCGGCCGGCGTGCCCACGCCGCCGATGAGCGCCGCGATGGGAATGCCGATCATCAGGCTCGTGGCGAAGCGCGACGTGCCCGGTCGCAGGCCCATCCTGTCGAACAGGCCCAGGGCCACCGCCATGAACACGGCGCAGCACGGCACGTCAGACACGACCGTTGACAACGCCGCGGTGCCGGCCATGAAGAGCAGCACCGTGCGACGGGTGGACCCGCCGGCCTTGACCAGCAGCCAGCACGCGAAGCGGCGATCGAGGCCCGTGTTCGTGAACGCCTGGGCGATGACGAACATCACCAGCACGAAGAAGAACACCGGACTCATGAAGGCGGCGACGGCCCCGGGCAATGGCGCCACGCCGGCTACGGCCTGCAGCACGATCGCGAGCAGCGCCGTCACCGCCATCGGGATGGCTTCGGTCACCCACAGAATGAGGCAGACGGCGAAGAGCGCGGCCACGCGTTGCGCTGCCGGCGGCAGGGCATCGGGCGACGGCGCCAGCAGGATGACCGCAGCCACCACGGCCGCGGCCGCGATTGCCGCAATGGCCCGGCCCGTGGACGACGCGCCCACCGTGGCGATGGGTTCGATCGGCGAGGACGGATGCGTCGCGGTCATGAAGGTGGGCTGACACTAGCATCGGCTACTATCAGCGGCAATGGCGAACCGCCCTGCGCCGGCGTCGATTCCCCGGGCCGAGGCCGGCGTGCACCCGCCCGCGGATGCGCCGGCCTATCGCGCCACCGCGCTGCGCCACCCGCTGCAGCCGCTGGTGATCGTGCCGCAGACGCTGACCGAACTCACCGGGCCGGCCTTCGGCCACGACGCCGTCGGCCCGCTCGACCACGACCTCACGCGTCAGCACGCTGGCCCGCCAGTGGGACAACGCATTGTCGTCGAGGGCCGCGTGCTCGACGAGGGCGGCCGTCCGGTGCCGCACACGCTCATCGAGGTGTGGCAGGCGAACGCGGCGGGCCGCTATGCCCACAAGGTAGACCAGTGGGACGCGCCGCTCGACGCCAACTTCACCGGAGCCGGCCGCGCGTTGACCGACGGCGAAGGCCGCTACCGCTTCGTCACGATCCGGCCGGGCGCGTATCCGTGGCGCAATCACCACAACGCCTGGCGCCCCGCGCACATCCACTTCTCGCTCTTCGGCCAGGCGTTTCTCACGCGCCTGGTCACGCAGATGTACTTCCCCGGCGATCCCTTGTTGGCGCTCGACCCCATCGTGAACGCGATTGCGGACGCGCGCGCCCGCGCGCGGCTGATCGCGCAGTTCGATCTGTCGCTCACCGAGCCGGCCTGGGCGCTCGGTTACCGCTTCGACCTCGTGCTGCGCGGGCGTGACCAGACGCCGATGGAGGGGTGACCATGACCGCACTCACGCCGTTCCAGACCGTGGGACCGTACCTGCACCTCGGATTGCGCGCTGGACTCGGGCCCATGACCGGGCCCGGTGCGGCCATGCCTGTCGTCATCCATGGCCGGCTGCTCGATGGGGCCGGCGAGGGTATCGGCGACGGCGTACTCGAGTTCTGGGCGGCTGGCTTCGACGGCGTGGGCCGCGTGTGGACCGCGGCCGATGGGCGCTACCGGCTCGACGCCGTGCTGCCGCTCACGCGCGTGGATCCCGACGGCACCGTCCATGCGCCGCACTTCGCCGTGCGCGTGCTGGGGCGCGGCATCCTCACCGAGTACCTGACGCGCGTGTACTTTGGCGGACACCCAGGCAACGACCGCGACGTCGTCGTGCAGGCTGTCCCGGCGCACCGTCGCGCGACGTTGACCGCGCTGCCCATCGCGGCCTCCGAGTATCAGTTCGACATCGTCGTGCAGGGCGAAGGCGAGACCGTCTTCTTCGACGTGTAACTACCAGCGGCTGAACAGCACGAGCACGGGCACGAGCACCACGGGGCCGACCACCACCATGGCCATGCCCCAGCGCAGCAACAGCGACCGCAGCCGCGGACGTTCGTCCTCGGCGGCGGAGGCAATCAGCGTCGCTCCGGTGTTCGAGAACGGCGAGGCATCGACCACGGTAGCGCACACGCCGAGCGCGGCGATGAGCGCCCAGCCCGCCACGTGTCCAGATGCCGCCAGCGGCACGGCGAGCGGCACCAGCGCCGCGAGCACGCCCGTCGTCGAGGCGAATGCCGAGACCAGCGCCGCAATCATGCACACGAGCACGGCCGACAGCATGGGCGAGCCGATCGCGAGCGCCGCCTGCCCCAGCAGATCCACCGAGCCCAGCCGTTGCAGCACGGCCACGAAGGTGACGATGCCGCCTACGACCAGCGCCGACGACCAGTCGATCCTGGCGAAGGCGCGCGCCCCCAGCGTGGGATCGATGACGGTCAGCACCGCACCGAAGGCGAGCGCGGTCACGCCGATGTCGGGTTCGACCCCGAGCAGGGCGCAGACGATGATGCTCACGACGAGGCCTGCCAGGCAGGCCATCGTGGCGATCTGTCCCGGCAGGAGGGGCAGGAGTGGCGGCGCGCGTTCCGGTCCACGCCTCGCGTCCACCTCGGGCCTGACCGCGCCGGCGGGGCGGGTGGTCGCTGCGCCAGGCGGACGGCGGAAGAGCGCAAGGGCCGCGGCGAGCAGCGCGACATTGGCGGCACTGGCCACGCCGAGCAGCGTGAACGGATCGAGGGCGATGCCGGCCTGGCGCGCGACGCGGTAGGTCACGATGCCGAAGAGGCTCGTGGGGGCGAACGCGCCGGCGCTGATGCCGGAGTTGATTGCAATCGCCATGAGCGTGGCGTCGATGCCCGCTCGACGGGCCACCGGCATGCCAATGGGCGCCAGCACCAGGCCAGCCTGCGGCGATCCCATGGCCGATGCGACGGCCGCGAGGCCGAAGAACACGACGGGCAACGCCGGCTGGCTGGTACCGGTGCGGGCGAGCACGGCGGCAATCACGCGGTCGACGGTGCCGTTGACCTGCGCGATCCCGAAGAAATACGTGACCCCCACGAGCAGCACCAGGATGTTCACCGGGAAGCCGCCGACGACCTCGCGCAGCGGCATGCCGGCCAGCCACACGCCCGTGGCGCAGGCGGCGGGCAGCATCAGCACGCCCAGGTGCGCCTTGCGAGCCGTGGCGAGTCCGAAGACGGCGACGAAAATGGCCATGGCGGCGACGGGCGCGAGCATGTCGCGGCGATGGTAGCCGTTTCCAGGCGTGCAGTCCGCGAGTATCATTCCGGCATCATCGCCATCACCGCCATCATCGTCCCCCCCGCCCTCATGACCGACCCTGGCGCCCGTCCCTTCACGACCGCACAGCGCGTGCAGGCGATGCTCGCGGTGGAGGTGGCGCTGGCCGAGGCGCTGGCCGAGGCCGGCGTGATTCCGGCCGCGAGCGTGCCGCCGATTCGCGCCGCCGCGCGTGGCGAGGCCTATGATCTCGGGGCTCTTGCCGACGCCGCGGCCGAGGCGGGCAATCTGCTCATCCCGCTGGTGGGAGCGCTGCGCCAGCGAGTGGCGAAGACCGATCCGGCGGCAGCTGGCCACGTGCACTGGGGCGCGACCAGCCAGGACGTGATCGACACGGCCCTGGTGCTGCACCTGCGCGTCGCCGTGACGACGGTGCTCGCATCGCTCGATTGTGCGGCCGACGGCGCGGCCGACCTGGCGCGCCGCCATGTCGCCACGCAGGTGGCTGGCCGCACGTGGCTGCAGCAGGCCACGCCCACCACGTTTGGCGCCAAGGCGGCCGGGTGGCTCGATGGCCTGGCCGGTGCGCGTGTGCGCCTGGCGGCCGCGCTCGACGAGGCGCTCGTGGTGCAGTTCGGCGGCGCCACCGGCACGCTCGCGAGTCTGGGCCCGGCCGCACCGGCGGTGGCCGCGGCGCTCGGGGCGCGCCTCGGGCTGCGTGTGCCCGACATCCCGTGGCACACCGAACGCGGACGGCTCGTGGCGGTGGCGTGCGCGCTCGGCATGACGTGCGGCACGCTCGGCAAGATTGGCCGTGACCTGGCGCTGCTGGCGCAGACCGAGGTCGGCGAAGTGACCGAGCCCACGACCGCGGGCCGCGGCATCTCGTCGTCGATGCCGCACAAACGCAATCCCGTCGCCGCGGCGCTGGCGGTGGCGGCGGCCGTGCAGGCGCCGGGCCTCGTGGCCACCATGCTGGCAGCGATGCCGCAGGAACACGAGCGCGCGCTCGGCGGATGGCAGGCGGAATGGGACACCCTGCCGGCGCTGGTCGATCTCGCCGCGCGGTCGTCGGCGGCGATGGCGGCGACACTGCCGCATCTGGTGGTGCACGAGCACCGCATGCGGGCCAACCTCGATGCCGAGGGCGGCGTGGCGCGCGCCGAGGGGCTGGTGGCTGCCCTGGCGCCGACCCTGGGCCGCGCCGAGGCCGTTACGCTCGTCGAGCGTGTCTGTGCGCAAGTGCTGGCCGACGGGGGCACCCTCGCGGACAGGGCGGGGGATGAGCCGCGGATTGTGCAGGCCCTTGGTCGCGCGGGCATCGGCACGGCCCTGGCGCCAGGCAGCTTCGCCGGTGCGAGTGCCCTGTTCGTGCAGCGCGTGCTCGCACGCTGGCAGCGACTGAAGGAGTGAGGAGCACGATGGACGAGAGCCAACGCCGCGAGGCCGGCATGTCGATCAGGCGCACCGTGCTGGGCGACGCCCACGTCGATCGGGCGAGTGCCGCCACGACCCCGCTCACCGCGGAGTTCCAGGATCTGATCACGCGCTACGCGTGGGGCGAGATCTGGACGCGCCCCGGCCTCGATGTGCGCAGCCGGCGCATCCTGGTGATTGGCACGATGGTGGCGCTGGGGCGCTGGGAAGAACTGCGGATGCACGTGCGCGCGGCGGTCGAGGAGGGCGGTGTCACGGCCGACGAGGTGAAGGAGATCATCCTGCAGCAGACGATCTACTGCGGCGTCCCAGCCGGTCATCACGCCTTGGCCGAACTGTCGGCGGTGCTCGCCGAGCACGGTCCACTCGACTGATCGGCTGATGCCGCACCACACGACCGACGACGGCTGCCGCCTGGCCTACGAGCTGACCGGGCCAGAGACGGCGACCGCGCTCGTACTCAGCAACTCGCTCGGCACCGACCGCAGCCTGTGGGACCGGCAGGTGATCGCCTTCGCCGAGCGCTACCGCGTGCTGCGCTACGACACGCGTGGCCACGGCGCATCCGCCGCACCAGCCGGCGACTACACAATCGATCGACTCGGGCGCGATGTGCTGTCGCTCATGGACGAGGCGGGCCTGCGCCAGGCGCACGTCTGTGGCGTGTCCATCGGCGGCCTCACCGCGTTGTGGCTCGGCATCCACGCGCCCGACCGCGTCCTGCGGCTCGTGCTGGCCAACACCGCCGCTCGTATCGGGTCACTCGAGTTCTGGACCGAACGCATGCGCATCGTCCGCACCGAGGGCCTGGAGGCGCTCGCGGAGGTGACCATGCAGCGATGGTTCACCGAGCGGTTCAGGACCGCCGACCCCGCGATGATCGCGCGGATGCGGGCGACGATGCTGGGGGTGCCCGCCGCCGGTTATCTTGGCTGCTGCGCCGCGCTGCGCGCTGCCGACCTGCGCGAGCTGGCGCCACGCGTGCAGGCGCCGGCACTGGTCGTGACGGGCGCGGCCGACGTCGCCACGCCGCCCGCGGCGGGCGAGGCCCTGGCGGCGACGATTCCCGGTGCCCGCCTGCTCGCACTCGAGGCCGCGCACCTGGCCAACGTCGAGCAGGCGCCGGCGTTCACGGCCGCGGTGCTCGCGTTCCTCGAGAGCTAGCCGCCTGCGCTAGCGTTCGTGGTCCCCCGGCGGCTTGGCCGGAGTCTTCGCGTCGGGCCCTGGCGTGTGCACGTAGTTCAGGTTCGGCTGGTGCTTCTGCAGGTGCTCCACGTCCTTGTTGTTCTCGTTGCAGGTGTAGGGCAGCAGCCGGTCGCCCGCCTTGCCGCGCGTGAAGGTGCGCGTGATCGACCACGGCCTGGTGAAGAACACGGGGTCGTCGTAGGTGACCGCCCACTGCACGGTGTCGGCGCCGGTCTTCGTGAAGCGTTCGGTGAGCCGCAGCGTGGCGCTGTGCTCATGTCCGGCGGTGTCGAGCCAGCTGCGCTCGTCGATCCCGGTCGTGTCGACGACCAGGGTGTCGCCCTCCCACCGGCCCACGGAATGCCCCATGAAGTAGGGATACTCGGCGACGTCGTCAGGGTGCCCACGCCCATCCAGATGGATCGCCCGCCACGTGGCCTGATACTCGAACAGGATCGAGACCGCGTCGGCGTGCTGCACGAGCAGGAAGGGGAAGGGCGCGGTGAACCCGCGCGAGGGTCCCGCCGGCAGGCAGATGCCGGTGGGATCCTTCGATGTGTCCACGGTGCGCCAGCGCTCGGCACCGAGCGGCGTGAAGGGCGGCTGCCGTCCGAGGGCCACCGACAGGTCGGGCGTGTATTGATTGATCCAGAAGCCGCTCAGGTCGGGGCGCGTCGGCGTTGCGCCCTGCGCCCACGCAGTGCCCGGACCGAGCAGTGCCGCACCCAGCGCGAGTGCGGCGCCCAGCATGAGTCGTGAGGCAGGCGTTCGCATACGCGTCACCGGCCCGGCGGAGGCGGCTTCGGCGCGGTGGGCGGTGGTGCCCCGGTGCCGTAGTACTGCTGACCGCCGAGCACGGAGCGGCCGTCGGGAAACGTGGCCGTGCGCATGTTCGCCAGCTTGGTGCCGTCGCGCGCCAGATAGCCGTCCACCGTCACCACGTCGCCGATCTTGAGCGAGTCCTTCCGCCAGCCCGCCCGGTAGAGCGAGTTCGGCGCGCCGCCCTCGATCGACCAATGGTCCACGGCGCGTGCGGGGCCCGCCACGTCGAGGTAGAAGTAGACGTGCGGGTTCATCCACTCGACCTTGGTGACCGTGCCCACGAGCGTCACGGGCTTGTCACGGTCGTACTCGGCGGCGAACGAGTGATGCGCGGCCACGCGAGCGCCCACCGCCCACCACGCCACCACCCCTGCCACCAGCATCGCTGCCATGCGTCGGTTCATCGCAGACCTCCGGGGTCCCGGCACGGGACACGCGGGTAGCAGGGTATACCGAACATGACGCCGGCGGAAGGAATCAATGCGGTCGCCGCAGGCAGCGGCCCCCTACATGCTAGCGCTAGCATGGCCCAACTCATAGTCCGGCGCCTCGAGGATGACCTCGTGCGGGCCCTCAAGGTGCGGGCGGCTCGGAAGGGGCATTCCGCCGAGGAGGAACACCGCGAGATCCTGCGGGCCGCGCTGCGCGGCGAGCGTGGGCGTCAATCGCTGAAGGCCCTGCTTCAGACCATTCCCGTCGTCGGCAGCGATGACGACTTCGCGATCGCGCGCGACCAGGCCCGCCGGGTGCGGCTGTGAGCTATCTGCTCGATACCAACGTCGTCTCGGAGCTGCGCAAGGGCCCACGCTGCGATCCTGGCGTGGCCGCGTGGCTGGCGGACGTCGAGGAAGAGCTCTACCTCAGCGCGCTCGTGGTCGGCGAGATTCGGCTCGGCATCGAGCGCGTGCGCCGGCGCGACCCCGCAGGCGCCAGTGCGCTCGACCGGTGGTTGACTCGCGTCCAGGCCGAGTACGGGCACCGCGTGTTGCCGATCACCGCCGAGATTGCCGAGGCGTGGGGGCGACTCGCCGCACCGGCCGCCACCCTCAACCCCTTCAGCGGCAGCAGGTAACGCGGGTCGGCGTATCGGCCATGCCCGACGGCAGGCGTTGCGACCTAGGGGCGGAAGAGGCGCGTGTAGAAACCGCTCGTCTTCACCGTGACCGTTACCGGGGTGTCGTTCAGGTTCTGCCAGAACCAGCCGTGATTGCCGGTCATGGGCGCTTCGAGGGCCCCATGGCCGGCGGTCTCGAATTCTCCGGTCCAGTAGCTGCGGTCGCCCGCGCTCGTGTCGAGTGACTCGCCGTGCATGTCCACGTCCACGCCGCCGCCCACCGACGTCCACGAGAAGATCAGACGTTCGCCAGCCGCCATCTGCGCCTTGATCTCGGCGCCCTCGCCGGATGCGAGCGTGACCGACATCTCGTCGCTGCGGAATGGAGTGACACTCTTGAAGAGCGAGCCTGCCGTGGCCGTGACGCCGTCGGCCCCCGCGGCACTCGCGGCACTCGTCGGCAGCGGCTCGGCGGCTACCTCGGGTGCACGGTAGAGTCCCGTGGCGCGGCCGATGCCGGTCGGGTCGATGCCGTACTCGGCTGGCAAGATCACGGTAACCAGCATCACCCCGGCGATCGCGGCGGCCACGAGCGTGGCGCGGACCAGACGGCCGCTCGAGGGCAGGTCAGCGAGGGTGGACATGGGCACCTACGACACGAAGTAGCCGGTGAGCTGATAGCCCATCAGCGCGAAGCCGCACGCCATCACGACCACGTTGGCGGCAAAGGCCTGGCGCGAGAACGCCGCCGTGCGCCGCCAGTAGGCCATGGCCAGCAGGATGGCGGCCAGCGCCAGCACCTGGCCGATCTCCACGCCGGCGTTGAAGGCCACGATCTTCGGCGCGAGGCCAGCGCGCGGCAGCGCGAAGTCCTGCAGCTTGGTGGCCAGGCCGAACCCGTGGATCAAGCCGAACAGGAACACGGCGGCTTTCGTGTCGGGCTGCACGCCGAACCACGCGCGGAACGCGCCCAGGTTGTCGAGCGCCTTGTAGACCACCGAGAAGCCAATCACGGCATCGACCAGATACGCGTCCACGTGCGTGCCGCTCAGCACGCCGTAGAGCAGCGTCACGCTGTGGCCCACCGCAAAGAGCGTCACGTAGACGCCCACGTCGCGCATTCGGTAGAGGAAGAAGATCACGCCGAAGAGGAAGAGCAGATGGTCGTAGCCGGTCACCATGTGCTTGGCGCCAAGATACAGGAACGCCATCATGCCGCCCTGTTCCATGAACGCGCGGTCGGCCGCCGACACGCCGTGCGCGCCGAGCACGGCCGGCAGGCCCATCAGCAGGGCAAGGGTGGCGACGAGGGTGATGACTGGCATGACGGCGCCGACCAGCCTACTTCAAGCCGTCGAGTTCGTCCCACCGCGCATAGGCGGTCAGCAGCTCGGCGGGAATCGCCTCGAGCCGGGTCATGCTGGCCGTGATCTCAGCGGCCGGGCGCTTGTAGAAATCCACCCCCGCGACGGCGGCCGTGAGCGTCTGCTGTTCCGCTTCGAGCGCCTCGATGCGCCTGGTGAGCCCCTCGCGCTCTTTCTTTTCCTTGTTGGTGGCCTTGCGCAGGGCCGCGGGCGGCGTTGCCGCCGGTGTCGCTGCTGCAACCGGCGGTGCGGAGACGGGCGCGGGCGTGGCCGCGGGTGCGGATGCCGTGCTGGTTCCAGGCGCGGGCCGTTGACGCAGCCAATCCTCGTAGCCGCCCACGTACTCGACCACCTGGCCGTTGCCCTCGAAGGCAATCGTGCTCGTGACCACGTTGTCGAGGAAGCGCCGGTCGTGGCTCACGAGCAGCAGCGTGCCGGGCCAGTCCACGAGCTGCGCCTCGAGCAGCTCCAGCGTCTCGAGATCGAGGTCGTTGGTCGGTTCGTCGAGCACCAGCACGTTGGCCGGACGCGTGAAGAGCCGCGCCAGCAGCAGGCGATTGCGTTCGCCGCCCGACAGCGCCTTGACCGGCGAGCGCGCGCGATCGGGCGCAAACAGGAAGTCTTCGAGATAGCCGTGCACGTGGCGCGTGCGCCCGGCAACCGTGATGCGGTCGTTGCCGTCGCCCACGGTATCGACCACCGTGCGCTCGGGGTCGAGCTGCTCGCGCTGCTGGTCGTAGTAGGCCACCTGCACGTTGGCGCCGTGGCGAATCGTACCTGAGTCTGGTTGGGTATCGCCGAGCAGCATGCGCAGCAGCGTGGTCTTGCCGGCCCCGTTGGGCCCGACCAGGCCGATGCGGTCGCCGCGCATCACCCGCGTGGAGAAGTTGCGGGCGACCACGCGATCGCCAAACGCCTTGCTGATGGCGTCGGCCTCGAACACGAGCTTGCCGGAGGACTCGGCCTGCTCGAGCGACATCTTGACGTTGCCGGCCTGGTTGCGCCGGGCGGCGCGTTCGGCGCGCATCTCGATCAGGCGCTTGACGCGGCCCTCGTCGCGCGTCCGCCGCGCCTTCACGCCGCGCCGCAGCCACACTTCCTCTTCGGCCAGGCGCTTGTCGAACTTGTCGTTGGCCAGGCTTTCGTTGGCCAGCCACTCTTCCTTCTTCTGCAGGAAGGTCTGGTAGTCGCCCGGCCACGAGGTGAGGTGGCCGCGGTCGAGTTCGAGCACACGCGTGGCCAGGCGCTCGAGGAACGCGCGGTCGTGCGTGATGAAGAGCACGGCGCCGCTGTAGTCCCTGAGGAACGCTTCGAGCCACTCGATGGCGTCGATGTCGAGGTGGTTGGTGGGCTCGTCGAGCAGCAGCACGTCGGGCGAGGCCACGAGCGCGCGCGCCAGCAGCACGCGACGGCGCCAGCCACCTGAGAGCGTGTCCACGGGGGCGTCGGCCGGCAGGCCGAGGCGGGTCAGCACGGTTTCCACGCGCTGCTCGAGCGTCCAGCCATCGCGCTCTTCGAGCTCGTGCTGCAGCCGGCCCATCTCGTCGAGGGCGTCGAGATCGCCGTGCGCCACTTGCGCCGATGCGTGGTGATACGCGGCCACGAGCGCCGCCAGGTCGCCGAGGCCCTGGGCCACCACGTCGAACACCGTGTCGTGCGTGTCGAGCGGCACGTCCTGCACCAGCCGCGCCACCTGCACGCCGGTGTCACGCCACACGACGCCCTGGTCGGGCGGCAGCTCGCCGCTCACGATCTGCATCAGCGTGGACTTACCGCTGCCGTTGCGGCCAATCAGGGCAAGGCGTTCCCCGGGCTGGATCTGCAGGGACACGTCGTCGAGCAGGGGCAGGTGACCGTAGGCGTGGGAGATATGGTCGAGGGTCAGCAGAGGCATTCGAGCCCCTTAGCGTATCAGGCCGTGGCGATCGACGTCACAACAGCCGTGTGACCGCCCGGATGAACGTCTCGAAGTCGCGCAGGTCCGTGGTCAGGGCTCGGTAGACACGGTGTCGATCGATCTCCAGGTACTCGTGCACCAGGATATTGCGAAAGCCCGCCATGGCCGCCAGCTTCACGGCGAGTGCCTTGGAGATCACCTTCTGGCGGGCCAGCAATTCGAAGAGCGATCGGCTGTCGGCGGGCAGCGGCAGGTCGCGGTCGGCGACGATGTGATGGCTGATGTCGAGCACGGCCTGAATGGCGAGCTGCAGGTACCGTTCGGCATTCCCGTAGATCAGCGGATCGTTCACGAAGTGGCGTTCGTCGGCAAGTCCGCGGATCTTCCGCAGCAACGCCACGTACTCGCGCACCTTGGTCACCCGTGCGGCAACCACAAAGCGGTCAACCACCGACGCGTCCATCCCGGACGTGTTGCTTCAGACGGTCGATGTAGCGTTCGATCGTCGGCACCATATCCTCGTAGCGTCGCGCCGTGGCTACATGAAAACGCACGCGCGCAGCGCGTGAGCGTTGGTAGACCAGGACACCGCGCGAGAGCGCACGCTGCGCCAGAAGCGGCGGGGCGTCGTTGAGGATGACCACCTGAACGTCGTTGCGGTGCAGCGCTGCTCCGAGTTCACCCGCCAGCTTCAATCGATATCGCAGCGCGCGCGCAGCGGGGAGCGGCCGACCCAGCAGCACACCGATGTCGATGTCGCTGTCGGATCGCGCGCGGCCCTGCGCCACCGAACCGTAGACGTAGGCCGCCTGAATGTCTGGGTGCCGACCGACGCACCGAGCCACGGCGCGGGAGGCCGCCGCCAGTGTCGCAACTCGACTCGCGGAATGGGGAATCACGGTACGCGCTCCGCCGTAGTATAAGCCTCGCCGCTACGGCTTCTTCGGCGCCGGATGCGTGTGTTCGGCGGCCACCGGCCCCACCTGCACCGTGCCCATCAGCCCGCCGTCGGCGTGGTCGAGGATGTGGCAGTGCAGCATCCACGTGCCCGGCCGCTCGTCGAAGGTCACGAGCAGGCGGGCCGTCGTCTTCATGGGCACGTTCACCGTGTCTTTCCACACCAAGGGCGCAAGCGGCACACCGCGCTCGTCGACGGCCATGAAGAAGAAGCCGTGCAGGTGGAACGGGTGGTCCCAGTCGGTGTCGTTCTTGACGGTCCAGAGCTGCGTTTCGCCCAAGGCGGCGAGCAACGGCTTGGCCTTCCAGTAGGGCACGCCGTTGATGCGGAACTCCGAGTGACCGGCCTCCTGCGGCGGCAGCGTGAGCACCATCGCCACCGGCGTGGCCCCCTCGGCGCGGGGCGGCGTGATGGCGCGCGTGATCGTGGGCAGCGCGACCTTCGCCAGGGCCGGTTCGGGCGTGAAACTGATGGTCAGCACGTCTTCGACGCTGCGGTATTCGATGCTGCCGTAGCCACGGTTGTAGAGCATGGCGCGCAGTGTGAGCCGCGAGCCTGGAGCGCCGCGCGGCGTGACGATCACGTCCATGCGCTCGCCCGGGGTCACGAGCAGGATGTTGCTCGTGGTGGCGCGCTCCTGGAAGCCGCCGTCCTGGCCGATCACCAGGAAGTCCTGTCCATCGAGATCCAGATAGAAGAAGCGGCTCTTGGCTGCGTTCACGATGCGCCAGCGCTGCGGCGCCCCCGCCCGCGCGCGAATCGTCGGCATCGTGCGGCCGTTCACCAGCACGTAGCTGCCCTCGCGGCCAAACACCATGCCGGCCGAGCCGCCGCTCTCGGAATCCTCGAGCGTGCCCTTGCTATCGAAGCCGATGTCACTCAGCACCAGCGTGAGCTGATCGGCCACGCCTACGCCGTCGGCAGGATCTTCCACGAGCAGCGCGCCATAGAGCCCGTAGCCGACCTGCTGCGCCGACATCACGTGCGGGTGATACCAGAAGAGCGACGCGTCGCGCAGCACCAAGTCGTAGGTGAACGACTCGCCCTGCTTCACTGGATCTTGCGACAGGCCGGGCACGCCGTCCATCTCGATCGGCACGCGCAGGCCGTGCCAGTGGATGGTCGTGGGCTCCTTCAGTTCGTTCGTGAAGTGCACGATCAGCCGGTTGCCCACCTGGGCGCGGATGAGCGGACCCGGGAGGCTGCCGTTGTAGGTCCAGGCGCGCACCTTGCGGCCGGGCGCCACCTCGACCTCGGCGAGCCGGGCCGTGATCGTGACCTCGACGATGTTCGGGTCGGGGTTCGTGTCGGGCGCTTCGGCCAGCGTCACCCCGGCGTCCCAGCCGGCCGGGGCGTAGCTCGTCGGGGTCTGGGCCCAGGCCGGCGACTGCGCGGCCAGCCACGACAGGGCGAGGAAGGCCGCCGTCAGAATGACCACACGCTTCAAGGGCGAATGACACGCACAGAACATGACGTCTCCAACTAGTGTGCCACTGCAAGCGTGGTACCGGAAGACGGCGCGAGACACGCTGGCGCTTCCGGCACTTCCGGCCCTGGCGCGGCCTAGCGCGACGGGCCGGATTTCCCCAGCGATCGCGTCGTTCGGTGGGTGGGGACCGCGCTCCACGGATCGTCCGGCCAGGGATGCTTCGGGTAGCGGCCCCGCAGTTCCCTGCGGACTTCTTGGTAGGCGCCCTGCCAAAAACTTCGCAGGTCGCGGGTCGTCTGCACGGGGCGACCGTTGGGC
>Ga0105044_10003812_pt1 | contig 20665 bp, 21 predicted proteins | sample MAT01_FD_78092 | JGI IMG/M metagenome (GOLD analysis project Ga0105044, IMG submission 78092) | Freshwater microbial communities from Lake Fryxell liftoff mats and glacier meltwater in Antarctica - MAT-01 | ecosystem: Environmental > Aquatic > Freshwater > Ice > Liftoff microbial mat | place...
CTAAAATCTTTCTCAGAATATTTTCGTTCAGTGACCCAGCCGACAGGATCAATGGGCGGGAAAAGTTTGTCGGGATCATCAAATACCGATTTCAATCGTGTTCTAAAGTCATCACGTTCCTCGTCATATAAATGACATACTACTTCAAGAAGGTTCCATTTACCATCATGTTCACGCCAAAGGACTTCTTTGTCGGAACACGCATTAAAAATGTTTTTGAATATGTTCTGATTTGATTCAAATTCTTCAACAAAATAATTCTTCATCAGCTATTATGTTTGAAGATTTTCCAAATCATCCAGGTCACGATGTCTGCCTGTTGCTTTTTTATTTAGAATTAAATCATTGTATGAAATGAAGTTTACCAAAATTCCTTCAATTTCGACATTCACTTTATTAATGAAACAATCACCAAAAACAACTCCATCAATATCATTGAGAATATCAATACGCAAAGGCGGATAACCTAATTGAATAACATTTCCGATTTTGGTAAAATCATTTTCTGTCACTCCCAATGAAGAAAACCCGAATTCATCAATACATTTTAAAATTTTCTTACTGTTCTTTAAGTCCGGGTTCAGCCATATATCCAAATCACCTGTAAATCGAGGGTAACCATGATATCCGACCGCATAACCATCAACTACAAGATATTCAACCTTGTTTTTTATTAGTAATTGTAAGAATTCTTTGAAATCCTTGCTGAACATTTTTATTTAAACTATAATATTGTTGACGTATAATTTCAATTGCTTCCAGTCTTTCTGTCGGTGACTTTGACATCCAATACAAATAATCGGAATTATGTGATTTATTTGTTGTTATTTTTACCACTTTTTCCATAGCTCAAATATACAAACTTTTAAAGACATTTCCTATTCATCGGCTACAAATCATGTTTCATTTCAACATCCATAACTCTGAATAAGTGCAATAAATATGGGAAAAGGGCATCCATACTTTCTTGTGCACCTCTTGTGGAGCCGGGCAGTGCAAGTATTAACGTATTCCCTTTCAAACCTGCAACGCTGCGGGAGAGCATGGCATAGGGCATGTGCTCTTGTCCGTAGCTGCGTGCGGCTTCTGCGATGCCCGGAATTTCGCGATCGAGTAAAGGACGTATAGCCTCAGGCGTTACATCGCGTTTCGATAAACCTGTTCCTCCCGTGATGATGATAAGGTCAAATTTAGAATTGTATAAAGCCAACACTTTTTCCTGAATATCTTTTACTTCATCAGGAATAACAGTGTAATCGCCAATTTTAACTTGAAATTTCTTCAACTTTTCAATGATTGTCTTTCCTGCAAAGTCCTCTTTTTTACCTGCCGAAATGCTATCGGAACATACTAAAACGGCGGCATTAATGTCACGTTTCAATTGATCGTTGTATTGCGACTTCCCTCCTTTTTTGTGAAGCAATTTAATTGAAGATATTTCAATACCCTTATCGATAGGCTTAAGCATGTCGTAAATGGTTAAAGCTACCACCGAGGCTCCATGCATGGCTTCCACTTCTACTCCGGTTTTGTAAATAGTATGAACCTCTACTTCAATTTTGATTTCAAGTCCTGAAATTGTGTGACGAATTTCAGTAAATTCAATCGGCAGTGGATGGCAATCGGGTATCATGTCGCTGGTGCGCTTTACTCCGAACAAACCTGCCACACGACTGGCCTCCAGCACATCGCCTTTGGGTACTCTTTTTTCTTGAATGGCCTCAATAGTCGACTTACTGCCCACTTTTACAACTGCCTGAGCAATGGCGGTGCGGTGCGTCTTAATTTTGTTGGTGATGTTGATCATAATTAGGGTCTTAAACAGCGCCGATGAATTCTTTAGCCACGGCAAGCATCTTATATTAAGCAAAGTCAAATTTACAAATAATTGGCCATATTCTAATTTACAATATCTTAGACCTTATTTTTTTTGATTCAACTTTGAGGTGTTTTAATTGACCGGGGCAAGTTGAATCAGGTTAGAAATTTTAGTATTTGGAGGAGTTGAGAATTTTCTGCAGCTACGCGACTGTGCATCTTAAAGTTTTAGTCTGAAATCAATTGACTCGTTTACCGGATAAACATATTGCCTTGTTTTCTTTTTCGAGTTTAACATTATACCTTTGGGTATATTACCAAATGGTATAATACTAAAAAGTATAAAAATATGATCTCATTCAGTTCCAACAGTAAATAAATCAATTAATACTTTTTTATGATGCTTATGCTTTATGTTGATCGTTGACATCTTATGAATTAGGTACACCGAACAATGTAATTAAAAATAAAAAAACATTAATAGATAAAGACCTGATTTTAGAAACTGAAAATGGTTATGAATTTGGCGATCCGGTTTTTGAATTATGGTTTAGGAAGCAGTTTTTTAATACTGAGTTGGCATCATAACATCACAGACATTATGGTAAAATATAATTTCAGCATTTTCAAACTCCCACTTTCATCGCCGCCATCCTCTTCCCTTTACTCTTCCTAATATTGACTGCCACCACTTTATACTCGGGACACATTGCTTCGCTGTCGCTGATACTGGAGGTTAAATCATTCATACGCACTTCAGGAAAATGAAACGTAGATGAAAGCACACCTTCACGCACTTCATCTGTAATTTTGGCTTTTACATCTATCTTTCCTCGGGCAGAAATAATACAAACCATGTCACCTTCGTTAATTAAGTGATTTTTTGCATCAACCGGATTGATGAGCAATACATCATCGGTAATTATTTCCACGTTGCCTGTGCGGCGCGTCATAGTTCCACAGTTGTAATGCTCCAGTTCACGATTTGTGGTGAGAATGTATGGAAACTCTGCACCATGATTGATGATCTCTTCCGACTCTCTCCACGTTGCCACCTGAAATTTTCCCTTGCCGCGTTTGAATGTATCGGTATGTAAAATTTCGGTGTCGCTTCCATCGGGCAAAACCGGCCATTGCTTTCCGTTATCGCCTAATTCATCCCACTTAACACCAGCGAAAAATGGAACGATTTGAGATATTTCTTCTAACATTGTTTTAGGATCGTATGCTGATTGTTTATAACCCATACGGTTCATAATTTCCACAATAATTTGTCCGTCAGGTTTAGTTCCTTCAATAGGTTCTACAACGTTTTGCACCTTTTGAATTCTTCGCTCGCCATTGGTAAATGTGCCACTTTTTTCTAAAAATGAGGAGGCCGGTAAAATAACATGAGCCATTTTGGATGTTTCAGTCATAAATATTTCCTGTACCACCAGCAATTCCAACTGACTCATAGCCTTCATCACATGTTGCGTGTTGGGATCTGTTTGAACATTATCTTCACCCATCAGCCAAAGTGCTTTTAATTTTCCATTGATAGATGCATCATACATCTCCGGAATTTTCATTCCTTTTCCGATAGGTATTTTCACTTTATAAAAATCACTGTATTTTTTATTAATCTCGGGATCATAACTATCGAGGTAACCTGCTCCCTGGTGCGGCTGGCAACCCATATCGGCTGCCCCCTGAACGTTATTTTGTCCGCGCAACGGATTTACACCAACACCTCTGCGACCAATATTTCCAGTGATCATCGCAAGATCGGCAATGAGCATAACAGTGTACGTTCCCTGCGAATGTTCGGTAACACCTAAACCATGAAACGACATAGCATTGGGAGCATTTGCATACGCTGCTGCTGCTTTGCGTGTAAGGTGCTTATCGACACCGGTAATTTTTTCCATTTCATCGATATTCAATGCAAGAATATGTTTTTTGAAATCTTCATATCCCTCTGTACGATTTTCAATGAAAGACTTATCCTCCAATCCGTCAGAAATAATATAATAAAGCATCATATTCAGCATTGCTACGTTTGTGCCCGGCCGTAGTTGAAGATGATAGGTTGCATAGCGTGCCATTTCGGTCCTGCGGGGATCAATAACGATGGAAGGTTTTCCTTTCATCGCAAATTGTTTGAGTTTGGCTCCGGTAACAGGATGCGCATCGGTAGGGTTGGCTCCAATTACCATGATACAGTCGGTAAACTTGAGATCTACCACAGAATTTGTTGCTGCTCCGGTACCAAATGTTCGTTGCATTCCTAATGCAGTAGGACTGTGACAAACCCTTGCACAGCTATCGATGTTGTTGGTACCAATAACAGCACGAATAAATTTTTGCATGAGGTAATTTTCCTCGTTGGTGCATCGGGCAGATGAAATTCCACCAATAGCATCCGGTCCAAACTCGTTTTTTATGGAGGTTAATTTATCAGCAATAAAATCATAAGCTTCATCCCAGGTAGCGGCAACAAACTCGCCATTTCTTTTTATTAACGGTGTGCGTAAACGATCAGGATGATTATAAAACGAAAACGCAAAACGTCCTTTCAAACAGGTATGTCCTTCATTCACTTGTGCATCAAAAGGTGCTTGAATAGATTTAACTTTGCCATTTGATACAGCAACATCTAAATTACATCCGACACCACAATAGGTACACACTGTACGCACTTTTTTATCGACAGCAACTGATTTCGATTCAAAAACATCGGAAATTGCTGAGGTAGGGCAAGCTTGCGCACATGCACCGCAGCTCACACAATCAGATTCAAAAAAATTATCATTATAACTTTTCACTATATGACTATCAAAACCTCGACCGGCCATTGTCAACACTAACTCTCCCTGCACTTCGTCACACGCACGCACACACCTTCCACAATTTATGCATTTCGATAAATCGGATGTCATGTATGGATGACTCAAATCTTTCTTTACATGCAAATGATTTTTTCCTTCCGGATAACGCACATCACGAATGCCAACACGTGCAGCCACAGTTTGCAACTCGCAGTTATTATTGACTTCACAAGTGAGACAGTCGAGAGGGTGATCGGTTAAAACTAACTCAATAATATTACGACGTAATTTTTTTATTCGGGTTGAATCGGTATAGATAAATGAATTCGCAATAACAGGTGTATGACACGATGCCTGCACTTTAGCAGGGCCATCTTTCACCAATGCCACATCAACAGAACAAACTCTGCAAGCTCCAAAGGGATCTAAATTAGGAGCATCGCACAGTGTTGGAACGAAGTCTTTACCAAAGTAGCGACGCACAAAACTCAAAATGGTATCACCCTCTTTTATGGAGTATATTTTATCGTTTATGTAGGCTGTTTTTTCCATAACCTTCTTAATTTTGATAATGTGGTATTTGCTATTTTTGACTTCTCACTGGTCACTTCTCACTGTTCACTTCTCACTGGTCACATCTCACTGGTCACTTGTCACCCGCTCATCTTCGCACAGGCCATCAGGGTTGGGCAGGCTTTTCACTAAAATACCCTTTCAACTCCGTATCAAAATACTTTAACGCATTTTTTACCGGCAGCGGTACCCCACTACCAAGAGCACAAAGGGAACCTATTTCGAGTGTTTCCAGCAGGTCGTCTAATAATATTCTATCTATTTTATACTCTGTTGTTCTTGCTTTTTCAATCATTTCATAACCTCGTGTTGAACCTATCCGACAAGGGAAACATTTGCCACAACTTTCGTGAGCAGTGAATCGGAAAAGATGTTCGATATATTCAATGAGTGGAAAATTTTCAGGTATACAAACTACGGATGCATGTCCAAGTAAAAATCCCTCTTTAGCAAAAGAATCGAAATCAACTGTGAGGGTATCAATTTTACTTACAGGAACCAAACCACCTAATGGTCCACCAATATGCATGGCTTTAACCGGACTTTTAAATCCACCGCCCAATTCATCCACCACCACACGAAGAGGAGTTCCCATATCAACTTCATATATGCCGGGCCGTTGGAAGTATCCGTCGAGTGAAATTAATTTGGTACCCGACGATTTTTGTGTTCCAATTGCGGCGTATGCTTTTCCTCCATTTTTTAGGATGAAAGGAAGGTTAGCGAGTGTCTCCACATTATTGACCACAGTTGGCTTGTTGAATAATCCTTGCTGTGTAGGGTAAGGAGGGCGAGTACGCACTTCGGGACGCTGACCTTCAATAGAGGAAAGTAAGGCAGTTTCTTCACCACAGATGTAAGCACCTTGAGCTTTGATAATTTTAAATTCAAAATCAAACCCTGACCCTGCAATATTTTCACCAAGTAATTTCGCTTCGCGTAAAGCAGTAATTGCATCACCAATAATATCAATTGATTCGGGATACTCGGCACGGATGTAAACAACACCAAAAGATGCACCGGTAATAAATCCTGCAATCATCATTCCCATCAACAGCGCATGTGGTCGCTCTTCCATAATGTATCGGTCGGAATAGGCACCGGGATCACCCTCGTCGGCATTACAGACAATAAATTTGGTATCACCTTTCACATTTCTACAGGATTCGAGTTTAAAAGCCATCGAAAATCCTGCCCCGCCTCTACCTCTCAAACCGGAGGCTTTTAATTCATCGAGTAATGCAATAGGATCTTTTTTAATACTGTCGAGAAAAATTGTATAATATTCATTTATTGGCTCATAAGGAACCGTTAGAATCGGCGAACCTTTGCTTCCAACATTATACTTTTCGGATGTACCCTTTTTTTTATCCTTTATGGATGCAATATCATTGATATCAGTTCCTGAAAAGTTTTTTCCATTCAAATGAAACGAACTATTTTCATGACATCTACCCAAACAACACATTTCACCAATTTCCTCTTTGGAAAAATGATTGTTTAATTTTGACAGTAAAGATGGTTGAGTTCCGGCGGTCATACAGGCGCTACCGTTACACACGTACACTTTCTTACCCTGGTTCTCCGGTTTAAGGAAATCGTAAAAAGAAACGGTACCGTAAACAGATGATTTACCCACCAAAAATTCATGCCGAAGTTTTTCCAAATCTTCAACTGAGGGAGTTCCTGTTGAAGATGCAGCTCTTCCCAGTTCTTCAAATAAATTTTTGTGAAGGCCTTTTCTTCCCGAAAGTTCACTTAAATTTTTCGACATTTCAGTTATTTTTTAACTTGAACAAATTCCTTTTGAATCATTCGTTCAGCATGTGTATAAACCGTTAATTTTTGTTCCCTGCAGAAAGCCATTAGGGTCATTCCTGCAGCTTTTGCATTTTCGATAGCCATGGTAGATGGTGCCGATACAGAGGCCAGAAAGGGAATGCCTGCCGACAGCGCCTTGTTCACTATTTCATAGCTGATACGACCACTTACAGTTAATATTTTTGCCAGGTGTAAATTATTTTTAAAAATTAAACCTCCAACAACTTTATCAACGGCATTATGCCTGCCAATATCTTCGCGGATATCGAGCAATTCACCATCAAGAGTAAATGCTGCAGAGGCATGCGTTCCACCCGACTCTTTAAAATCAATTTGATGTTGGCTCATTTTTTCGAAAAGTCCATACACCTTTCCGGGATCCAATTTTCCGATTTCTGAAATCGTTTGGAGGGTTTTGGTGTCTTCAAATGAAGTCCTTCCGCACAAACCACACGATGATGCAGAAATAATATTACGGGAACCGGCAAAATCCTTTAGAATTTTATCTTTTGGAATAGAAATATTAATTTCGGTCACATATCCCTTACCGCTAGTAGTTATTATTTCAATAAATAGGTTGTCAGAATCCCTATAAACTTCTTCGGTATATAACAAACCACGCACTAATTCATCCTCACTTCCGGGAGTTCGCATAGTAACAGTAAATGGTTCTCCATTAATAGCAATACTCAACGATTCCTCCACAGCCAACACATCCTCCACCCCGGAAAATTTCCCGTTGTTATAAAAAAGGCCGGTGTGTTTTACATTTTTCATGAACTCTTTTTAATGACCTGTGAATTCTTCTTCCCTAATAAATTAAACCGCAAACTTGATGATTTTATTTCTCAGGATGTTTTTGTGACAAGTGTAAAGTGACATGTTACATGTGGTGAACTCTATGTGAGAATGCATTTCGTACTCAGGATACTTTTTAGTGATCATTGATCAGTTACTAGACACTGAGCAATGAATACTAGACACTGGTCATTGGTTACTGGTCACTGGTTACTGGTCACTGATTACTGATTTCTGGTCACTATTTACTGGTTACTGGTCACTGTTTACTGGTCACTGATTACTGGTCACTGTTTACTGGACACTAGTCACTAGTCACTTGTCAATAGTTAGGACAGCCCTGTAATATTTCCTTCATTATCAATATCCATTCCTTCGGAGGCAGGTATTGCGGGCAGTCCGGGCATACGCATCATATCACCTAAGATGGGCACAACGAATCCGGCACCATTGGCAAGTTCAAATTCTCTCACGTTCACTTTGAAGCCTGTTGGTCTTCCGATTTTACTTTCGTCATCAGAAAATGATTTCTGCGTTTTAGCCATACAAATCGGAAATCCATCACAACCTAGTTTGATAAAATCTTTTAACTGTGATCTTGCTTTCCCGGAATAGGTAACATCATCGGCACCATAAATTTCGGTGACAATTTTTTTAATTTTTTCTTCGATTGATAGACTCCAGTCGTATAGTGGTTTATAATTGTTGACTCCACTTTCGATGATATCAACAACAGCTTGTGCCAGCTCTTTTGTCCCTTCACCACCTTGTCCCCAGCCTTTTGAAAGAACTGCTTTAACACCCAATTTTGCACATTCAGCAGTTACATACTGCACCTCTTCATCTGAATCAGTATAAAAACTATTCAATGCAACCACAGGAGTGAGTCCGAATTTTTTACAATTCTCGATGTGCTTGGCAAGATTTTCAAATCCCTTTTTGATGTACGTCATGTTCGGGGTATTGTATTCATCTTTTTTAGCACCTCCATGATGACGAAGGGCTCTAATAGTTACAACCAACACCAACGCTTTTGGTTTTAGTCCACCAACAGGACATTTAATATCGAGGAATTTCTCAGCACCTAAATCCGCTCCGAATCCTGCTTCCGTAACAACGAAATCGCAAAGAGAAAGGCCCATTTTAGTAGCCACAATTGAATTGGTGCCCTGGGCAATGTTAGCAAAAGGACCCCCATGAATAATGGCGGGATTTCCTTCGAGAGTTTGCACCAAATTTGGTTTTAATGCATCGCGAAGTAATAATGCCATAGCACCTTCAGCTTTCAAATCGCGGGCGTAAATAGGTTTTTTATCGAAAGTATATCCAATGAAAATATTACCCAATCTTTTTTTCAAATCATCGAAATCCATTGAAAGACAAATAATTGCCATTACCTCAGAGGCAGCGGTAATGTTAAAACCATCTTCACGGGGGATACCGTTAGAACTTCCTCCAATACCAATAATTATATGACGCAAGGCCCTGTCGTTCATGTCCATTACTCGCTTCCAGACAATGGTACGAGGGTCAATATTGAGATTGTGGTTTTTACTTTGGATGTTGTTATCGATGAGTGCAGCGAGCAAATTGTTTGCCTTTTCGATAGCAGAAAAATCACCGGTAAAGTGCAAATTTATGTCTACCATCGGGATCACTTGCGAATATCCACCACCGGCAGCACCACCTTTCATTCCAAAAACAGGCCCTAAAGAAGGTTCCCGAAGGACGACCATCGCATTTTTACCGATCTTATTTAAACCATCGGTAAGACCAATGGAAACGGTAGTTTTACCTTCGCCCGCAGGAGTAGGATTAATTGCAGAAACTAAAACAAGATTTCCGGCGGCTACTTTTTTGTCATCTATCAACGAAAGTGGAAGCTTGGCCTTGTATTTTCCATACTGTTCAAGATGGTCGAGATCAATGTTCAATTTCCGTGCAATGTCCCTGATAGAACGAATTTCGGCACGTGTGGCAATTTCCAGATCACTTAAGTTTTGTGTGGTAGTCATAAATTTTTATAGTGTGCTACTTGTATTTTTTTTCCATTCATAACTCTCGTCATCCAGGAGTTCCTTTCCCCATACGGGAATTTTAGATTTTATTTCCTCCACAATGAAAGAACAGGCTTCGATGGCCATTTTTCGATGTGGCGAAGACGTAAAGACGAACAAGGATATTTCACCGGCGTTCACCCTTCCCAGACTATGATAAATATGCATGCAAGATAAATTAAATTTCGAAAAAGCCAACTCGCGGATCATGAAAAATACCTCGTCGGCCATTTCCCGGTAGCAACTGTAATCAATTGCTATCACTCGTTTTCCGTCCTTTTCATCTGCCCTCACCTGCCCGAGGAAAATACTGTGTGCCCCGATGCCGGTCATTGATTGATGCTTTCCAATGCTTTCGGCAATCATTTGAGGCACAATTGGCCCATCAACGAAAACGTCTTTCTTTTTCTTTTTTTCGGTCATAGTTTTATAGTTGTTGACATTTTTATCCATTCTGCGACACCACCTTCCAGCTGAAATAAATTTTCCATCTGATAGTGCTCTTTTAACCTTTGGAGTGCTTGGCTACTTCGTTCGCCTGAGGAACAAAAAAACACCACAGGAATATCACTACGAATTTCATTCTTGCGATCTAAAATGGATTCTATTGGAATATTTAAGTTTTTATAGAAATCAAATTCCGGTTGCTCCAAGGGTTGACGAACATCTATTAACTGAAACTTTTGATTTTCAAAAATCATTGCAAATAACTCTTCGGCTGAAATGCAATTCATATTTGACAAAGAATTTTTCAATTTACAAAATGCGGGATAATCCATCTCTTCAAATTGTTCAACTGTTTGTGGAAAATTTTTCCAACCTAATTCATTTCTCTCTATATTTAACTTACTGAACTGCATTGATAGTGCGTCAATCATCAATAATTTTCCTGCAAGGTTTTCACCAATATTCAAAATAATTTTAATAGCCTCAGTTGCCTGGATGGAGCCTACAATACCGGGTAAAACTCCTAAAACGCCAACATCGCTACAATTTATATGGAGTGATTCGGGTGGTTTCGGAAATAAACATCTGTAGGTAGCCGATCTTTTCTCGTCTGTGAGAGGATAATTGAACACTGAAACATGTCCTTCAAATTTTTCAACGGAGCCATAAATTAAAATTTTTTGAGATAGCACACAAGCATCGTTAATCAAATATCGGGATTCAAAATTATCGGTTCCATCAATAATAATGTCGTACATTTTGAAGATTTCAATTGCATTTTTAACAGTTAATTTTTCAATATAACAGTTAATTTGTATCAATGAATTTTTTTCTTTTAGAAGTTGCGAAGCACAAATAGCCTTTGGCTTCCCTATATCATTAGTTGTAAATAAAATTTGTCGCTGCAAATTAGAAATCTCTACTAAATCAAAATCCATAATTCCAATTGTACCTACTCCTGCTGCAGTCAGATAAATGAGTGCAGGACATCCCAACCCGCCGGCGCCAATCACCAATACTTTGGAATTTTTTAGTTTCAGTTGACCTTTTTCACCTACGTTTTGCAGTTTCAACTGCCGGTCGTACATTAAATTTTCTGTTGAAGATAATTTCATTGTTTTAAGGAATTATGCAAATCTTCTTTAGTATTTAGGTTACGGAATGGATTTTGTTTCGGCAAAAATAATTCCGTAACCTCAACAGTTACTAACTTTAACAACGGGAAAATGTTTTGAATCTTATTGTCACCATTTGTTAATTGTTTTTCAATCACGGGCAAACATGAAATATTATAAAATGCACAAAGTGGCTCCGGATATTGCTGATAAAATGGAATTACCAAATCATCATCTTTGATACTGTTGGCAAGGTATTCAATTACCTTTGCAGAGATGAAAGGCATATCGCAAGCCACGAAATAATTCCAGGGTGTTTCACTATACGTTAATCCTGCATAAATTCCTGCAAGCGGTCCTTTATTTTTTATAATATCTTTACGGATAGTCAATTCAAATTTCGAATACTCTTCGTTATTGGTAATAATTTGAACATCTTTAAAAATTGGTTTCAGCAAATCAATGAGGTGAACGATTAGATGTTTGCCATCAAAAATCATCAAGCCCTTATCTTCTCCCATTCTTGAGCTCTTGCCACCTGCTAAAATGAAAGCGGTCACTGATGTTAGTGAATTCATTTTATCCATATCAATTTTAAACCTGCAACAAGCAATACTAATCCTAATAAGGTTCTTAATGTTGCTGATGTAAACTTCTTGCTCCCTAACCAGGAACCCAAAAGGCCACCTGCCAGCGCAAATACTATCCAAATATACAAAACAGGATCGAAAGTTGTACCTTTTATCACTAATCCTGTTAAGCCCGATAAGGAATTGACGAATATAAAGAGTGCTGAAATTAGTGCAGTTTGCTTTAAGTCAGTCCATCCCAGTAATAATAGTAAAGGACTCAAAATAATGCCTCCACCAATACCAATCAATCCCGATAAAAAGCCAATTCCTGCTCCCATGCAAATAGCTATTACCATGGATGGTTGGTTCAATCCCTCGAAGGGTGTTTTTATAAATCCTAATAATCGAATTGCTTGGAAGAACAACAACGCTCCTAGTATTTGTTTGTAAACGTCTGCCTCAATGGAGACCATTGCCCCAAAAAATGATGTAGGAATGCTTCCGGCAATCAACCATAAAAAAAGCTTCTTGTTCCAGGAAACTGATCGCGAATATTGCCACCATGCTATTAATGAAACAAACACATTTAACATCAAAGCAGAAGGACGCATTACATCGGGAGCAAACGCAAAGATTCCCATAAGGGCTAGATACCCGCTGGCACCACCATGCCCAACACTCGAATATAAGAGAGCAACAACGAAGAGAAGAAAAAGAAAGAATATGCTTACAGGTTCCATTTTAATGCATCATAAAATAACTGTCATCAGCACCATATCGTGTCAGAAATATTTAATGATAATAGGTTTCATAATAAATGAACCTCCACTTCTTCTCCCACTTTCTTTTCTCCATCCCCTTCCTTTAATACAATAAAACAATTTGCTGTTACAAATGATTTTAAAATGTACGATTCTTGTCCGGAAAGAGGTGTTACTGTCTTGAAATCGGTGAATCCTTTGAGGAAATTAACTAGTCCCGGTTTTTTGACAATAGGGTTCGACAAAGGTAAACTCAATGACAAATGACCCGGATAAGGATGATGATAAAATTTTTGAATAGCCAACTTCACAAATTCATGATAACAAGTCAGTACAGAAGCCGGATTCCCAGGCAGTCCGAAAACATATTTTACTCCTTTGCTTCCAAAATAAAGTGGTTTACCCGGTTTTTGTTTTACTTTATAAAAAATTGTTTTCACCTTTTCTGCATTCAGCACACTTCCAACAAAATCATAATCGCCCACCGAAATACCTCCTGTAAACAAAACAAAATCAAAGCGGGCAGTTGTTTTCTTAAATACTTTTCTGATAGTTTCAAAGCTATCATTTACAAAAAACAGTTCAGGTTGAATATTTTGATTACTTGATATTACTGACCTCAAAGTGTGTGAATTAGATTCGAATATTTGTCCGGGTTTTAATTTTGTTCCGGGAGCAACTAACTCATCACCTGTAACAATAATTGCAATTTTGGGTTTGCGAAACACGTTTACTTTTGCAATGCCTAACGCAGCCAGATAGCCTACCGATCCCGGATTCAAAAGAGTTCCCTTTACAATAGCAATTGTGCCTTTTTTAATTTGAGATCCCTCCAAACGAATATTTGATCCTTTTTTAATTAGTGAATCAGTAATTTCAAGTTCAAATTTTGTAGCTATTGTTTTCTCCTGCATTACCACAGTATCGGCACCTGAGGGAACAGCTGCGCCTGTAAAAATTCTAACCGCTTCACCCTTTCCTACCTTGTTCGGAAAATTTGTGCCTGCCTTTGCTTCACCAACAATTTTCAAGGGTGTTGGAGTTAAATCCGAAAATCGAAAAGCATATCCGTCCATAGCCGATTGATTAAATGGCGGGGATGGGTATTCAGATTTTAAAGTTTCTGACACTACGAATCCGCTTGCATTTTCAATTTTTACTTCTATCGCTTTAGAGCTCTTCACAGCACGAAAAATTGATTTTTGGGCTTCCTCAACTGAGATAAATATCTTTTTACCGGCCATTGAAATATAAAATTATTTTTTGAGCAAAAGTTGTTGAGAATGAATGAAAGTGCAATTAATATCTTGATCGATCAACTAAATATTAAATTATTATCAACCTCCTATACCCATCATGGATCTTTTACCGGATTCCGATTCCTTAATGCCCCAATCTGAATCACTATTTCCTCCCAATTTAAAATGTTTCCCGGCAAGGCATTCCCTAATTAAAGGAACAATATTTTCACCTTTTCGGAAGGGCGCGAGAAGATCCATTTCTGATTTTGCAAATAAACAATTCCTCATTTTACCATCTGAAGTCAGCCGTAATCTATTACAACCACTACAAAACGGTTCACTCATAGTGCTAATCACTGCAAACGTGCCTTTATGTCCATCAATTTGGTATTTTTTAGTTGTATCATTTGGATGATCCACTAACTTTTTCACATTCGAAAATCGTGATTCAATTACATTTAATATCTCTTGATAGGATACCAATTTCTCCGGCCTCCAGTGATTTCCCGGAAAGGGCATAAATTCAATGAAGCGAATATGAACAGGAGCGAGTTTTGTCCATTCAACAAATTCAACAATCTCATGGTCGTTGTAACCATTCATCACTACCATATTTACTTTTACATGGAAATTGCTATTCAATAAGAGTTGAATATTGGAATATACTTTTTCAAAATCATCGACATGTGTCAACTTTTTAAAAGTATCACGATCAAGCGAGTCGAGACTTACATTAACTGATTTTAATCCGGCAGAAATAAATGAATTTATAAAAGCATCTATGCGTGAACCGTTAGTAGTGATAGCCAGCTTCACATTTAATTTGCCCAGTCTTTCGATGATGTTTCCGGCATCTTTTCTTACCAAAGGCTCTCCGCCCGTGATTCTTATTTTTTTAACACCTTCATTAACAAAAATTCGAGAAATTGTTTCAATCTCATCGGCACTCATTTTGTCAGATGCTGCACTTCCACAACCCTTGTGAAACTCAGGCTCCGGAAGGCAATAGAGACAGCGGTAGTTGCACCGATCGGTGAAACTAATTCTCAGATAATCATGAATACGGCCAAAGGAATCTTTCAACATGCTGATAAGAGGGATGTTTCAAAGATAATAAATTTCGGAGGAGGTAATAATCCTAAGGGTTTTCACTGAATTCTTTCCATTAAAACAACCTTAACCTCCTGAAAATGGAGGCAATAGCGCTACAACATCACCATTTTTCAAGGCCATTTCATTGTTTTGAATTTGATTGTTCACAGCAAACGCAAATGTATGATGTTCAATTCCCGGAAAATCTTGTATCAATTTCGATTTTAATTCTGAGAGAGTTGAACAATTGCTTATTTCAATACTATTTACCCTGACAAATTCCTTTATGGAGGCAAAAAACAAAACCTGAATTTTCATAATAGCTACAAACTTATCCTCCAAAATTACAGAAGTTGGAGCAGGTTAGGAGGGAAAAGAGGATTTTTTTGGATTTTCAACTATTTTTATTATTTTTGAATAACTCAATCCTAAAAGCATCCTTATGAAAACCAAATTACTAATTTTAATCCTGACGGTCACATTCGCTATAAATTCTCATGCGCAGGTTCAACGATGCGGTACTACTGAGCATCAGGAAGCATTGGATCTTTTGTATCCTGAATTAAAAGCACAACGAATGGCGCTTAATGAAAAGGCTGATGAGTTCATATCTGAGAATCCTCAATATCGTGCCGGCTTAGTGGTCACCATTCCGGTTGTTTTTCATATTTTATATACAGCGCCTGCAGAAAACATTCCCGATGCCCGGCTTTTTGAGCAATTGGATGTGATGAATAAAGATTTTTCACGTTCAAACCTGGATGCCTCCAATACCCGTTCGATGTTTCTAGGAATTGCAGCAAACACACAAATTCAATTTTGTCTTGCACAAAGAACTCCAAATGGAACGGCTACCACCGGAATTGTCAGAGTTTCATATACCGGAGGATTCCCAAATAACCCACACACTATTTCACCGGAATGGGACCATACGAAATACCTTAATGTATACATCGGAGATATAGGCGGGTTGTTAGGATATGCCAATCTTCCTCCCGGAACAGCAGGTAACGATCATGTTGTTGCATTGTATACTGCAGTTGGTGGACCTAACGTTCCCGGCACATTTGTTCCTTATCAATTGGGAAGAACCATCACCCATGAAGTTGGGCATTGGTTGAATTTACAACATACCTTTAACGGTGGTTGTGGTGGTACCACATCAACCACGTGCGGATCGGCAGGCGATTTTGTTTGCGATACACCTCCAACAGCCAATCCTGCTTTTGGATGCCCTACAAACAGTCCCAATAGCTGCACCGAAACAACTCCATTTCCTCCTCCCTATACTGCCAACATGGTAGATATGTATGAAAATTATATGGATTATACCGATGATGGTTGTATGAATATGTTTTCCCTTGGCCAGTCAACACGTATGAATGCTGCGATTAGCAATTTTCGTTCGCAACTGCTTACCTCATTAGGTTGTGTTCCTGTTGGGATTAATGAAATTCTGGATCCCTCCTATGTCACCATCTCTCCTAATATTTCTGATGGAAATTTTGAGGTGCAATTCAATTTTCCTATAGCCACTACCGTGACTCTAGTGGCTATGGATATGAGTGGAAGAAAATTATATGAATCGAACCAACAAATTTCTCATGCCACTTCTTTAAAAATTAATCTATCAGCCAATGCCGAAGGAATATACATATTAAAAGCTTCTACAGAAAAAGGATTTCTTGTGAAAAGAATTGTAATTGTTAGATAAAGTTGAAAAAGTGGTTGTAACAAGGATTTCAATAATTTAACATCGTCTTGTTTTCAAAAATATCAATTAACTTAGTGCGCTCAGTATTTTAAATGACCTTGAAGCATGGCCTCCATAAAATCAATCATAGCAAATTCACCCTCTGTAGATCAGGTAGGGATCGAAGAGCGTATTTCCAGGCTAGCCAAGCGAAGTATAAAAAGCTCGTCTAAACTGGAAGCACTTAAAATGGCCATCAGCATGATGGACCTCACAACACTTGACGCAAAGGATACTCCGGGGAAGGTAATGCAGCTATGCACAAAAGCCATCCGGCCCCATAATTCCATTCCTGATATCCCATCGGCAGCTGCAGTTTGTGTATATCCAAACATGGTAGCTATAGCAAAAAATGCGCTTCAGGGCACAAATATCAAGGTTGCATCGGTAGCAACTGCATTTCCAAGTGGTATGTCGACACGTGATATCAAATTGCGGGAAACCAAATATGCTGTTGCTGAAGGTGCCGATGAAATAGATATGGTTATCTCACGTGGACATTTTTTGATGGGTGATTACAGTTATGTTTTTGATGAAATAGCTGCAATTAAAGAAGTCTGTGGTGAAGCACACCTGAAAGTAATTCTCGAAACAGGTGAATTGAGCACATTAGATAATGTTAGAAAAGCCAGTGACCTCGCAATGCATGCGGGTGCTGATTTTATCAAAACATCCACCGGAAAAATACAACCTGCAGCAACTTTACCGGTTACATTGGTCATGCTGGAAGCTATTCGTGATTTTTATTACAGCGAAGGCAAGATGATTGGTATGAAACCCGCAGGAGGAATTGCAACGGCAAAACTAGCACTTCAATATCTGGTGGTAGTACGTGAAACTCTTGGAGAAGCGTGGCTCACTCCCGATTATTTCAGATTTGGTGCCAGTTCCCTTGCCAATGATCTGTTAATGCAAATTCAAAAACAACTTACCGGAGTTTATCAGTCGGCTGACTATTTTTCGAAAGATTAACGGGCTCATTAGCAGATTATTTTTGAGTATCGATTCTTGTAATAAGCATTTAAGGGTGTTTATGAAAAATGGTTTTTCTTCGTTCAAACAACCAGGGTGAAGGAGTTATTGGTTTCTTGTAAAAATATTCTCTGAGATATTTTCGTATATGCCCCATACCTTCTTCTACATTATCTGTAAAAAGTACTAATTTCAAATCATCCTCAGAGATGGTTCCAAATTCTATCATTTTTCTGAAAAACTGTAGCAAGGGTTGATGATAAGCGGTTCCATAAACCACTACGGGGAAATTCCTAATGGTTTTCGTTTGAATAAGGGTACAGGTTTCGAATAATTCATCCATTGTTCCAAAGCCTCCCGGCATCACAATAAAACCATATGAATATTTTAGGAGGAGAACTTTTCTTACAAAAAAATATCGGATCATCACCCAACGATGCATATAGGGATTAGGCCTTTGCTCGTGAGGCAGAAAGATGTTACATCCCACAGAATATCCACCATTTTCGTAGGCACCTCTGTTGGCTGCTTCCATAATTCCGGGCCCACCGCCGGTCATAACGGTACCACCCATTTTAGCAACTTCATGGCCAAATTCATAGGCCACTTTGTAATAGTCATGATGTTCTTTGAAACGTGCCGAACCAAAAATTGTAATGCAGGGACCTGAAAAGTGAAGTGCTCTGAACCCTTTCATAAATTGAAAGAATACACGAATCGCAAATTTAAAATTAGTCCATCGTGATTGAGGCTCCTCAAGAAATTTAGATTCTTCTTTTGCACGAAATTCAAAAGAAGGATAAATGCCATTAAGCTCTGTCATAAAGAAATAATTTCGTGAAAATTACAAAATAAAAAATCGAATACCACATAAAAAGGCGTCTTTTTACGGGCACCTTTTAAACCACACCTAACCCCATTAAATTAACTTGAACGATACCGGTATGGTCATATACACTTTTACTTTTCTGGTTCCCATTTGACCGGGTTTCCATCGAGGCATATTTTCGATCACGCGTTTAGCTTCCTGATGAAAAACTTTATCAGAAACTCCTTTGCATTCTATATCAATTGCATTACCAAGCTCATCCACAACAAAAGTTACATATACAATACCATCAAGGCTTTGTTTACGGGCGGCTTCGGGGTAACGAATATTACTTTTAAGGTATATCAACAAAGCTTTTTCACCACCGGGAAACTCCGGATTAATTTCTGGAACACGTACCGGACCTTCATCATCTGGCTCGGGTTCTTTACGCACCTCTATTGGGATTATATCCACCACCTTGAAGGAATCGATTGGTAACTCTGCCGGGATTTGTTCATCTGGAATAATGATCACTCTTTCGGAACTGACCATAAGTGTTTTTGGTGGTGGTGGTACCTGAAGTTGAGGAGCCCGCTCTTTTCGGAAGGTAACAGGCATATCTTCCTCAGGAATATTTTCCCATAAATCGAAATTTTCAATTTCTTCACGGGGTACGGCTGTGCGGTATTCAAAAGCAAAAAATGTTATCAGTAATGAAAAAACCATACCTACTTTAAAAAAGATTCCTCTTTTTCGTTCAAGATTTTTGAAGGGGCGTTCGTAATTTTCCATAGTGTAATGATTTTAGTATTTGATAAGTAAGATGAACATTTCAAATAAATTCCATACTTAATACTAAAACCTTTTAGCCTGGCACTTTATTATAAGCAAAAAACCCCTGCAACAAAAAGTTGCAGGGGTTTTTACAAGTAGATGACAATATTTTATTTCAATGTAAAACGAATGGGCAGGTTATACTGAACCGAAACAGGTTTACCACGTTGCTTTCCAGCTTTCCATTTTGGCATCGCCATTACAACTCTTTTCGCTTCTTCATCACATCCACCACCGATACCACGCAATACTTTCACCTCTTTTACCTGACCATCAGGACCGATAACGAAAGTTACAAATACCGTTCCTGTGATTCCGTTTTCACGGGCAATGGATGGATACTTAATATTTTCTCCAAGATATTTTACAAGTTTTTCTTCACCACCGGGAAAACTCGGCATCTCTTCAACGATGAGGAAAATTTCAGGTTCGTCGATTACTTCTTCCTTTACAGGCTGAACTTCAATTACAGTTTCCTGAGTAATTTCTGTTTCAGCCATCTCTACTTCGTTTTCAATTTTAACATCGTCTTTTACGACCACAATTTGTTGCACCGGAGGGGGCGGGGGGGGAGGGGGTTTTTCTTCTTGTTTGGTAATTGGAATAATCTCCTCAGGAATATCTTCTACTTTTAACTCTCCCAAAGAATAATTCTTCTCGTCATAGCTTTTCCATTCAAATGCTACAAATGTAATAGCCAGAGCCACTACCAGTCCAATCTGTAAAAACAATCCCTTTTTTTTCTCGAGATCTGCTTCAGGCGATTTTTTCGGTTCCATTATTTTGAATCAATTAGTTAGCGAATATAATCATTAAAAATGTATCTGAACAAGAAAATTCCCAAAATTGTACCTACTATATTAGAAATCAAATCCATCCAATCTCCATGCCGGTCGATAAGTACATTTTCCTGAAAGAGTTCTATTAATCCGCCATAAATTGTACCAAAGACCAATGAAACTCTGACCGCATTATAACGAAGCCACCAATTGGCATATTGTCTCACACAGGCCTTCATCATCTGAAACGACAGGATTCCATACATAGCCACATGGACAAATTTGTCGAATGAAAACAGTTTCCAAAAAGAAAAATCCGGAAGTTCCTTAGATGGTATACTGCTGAGGATGAGTATGGTAAGTGCCCAAAATAGCGGAGCTAAATAGAAGCGGAACATTTCAATAAATCAA
>Ga0105044_10003813_pt1 | contig 20662 bp, 17 predicted proteins | sample MAT01_FD_78092 | JGI IMG/M metagenome (GOLD analysis project Ga0105044, IMG submission 78092) | Freshwater microbial communities from Lake Fryxell liftoff mats and glacier meltwater in Antarctica - MAT-01 | ecosystem: Environmental > Aquatic > Freshwater > Ice > Liftoff microbial mat | place...
GGTGTCCACCGCCGTGGCGAGGTTGAGCACTACATCCGTGCCAACTCCTGTGTTCGGATTGTGTACCGCGAGCGCTCCCGTTGTCGCCCCCAAGGTTCCGCCGGTGCCGACGGTCAGGGTGCCGACGTTGACATTGGTTCCGCCGCCGTAGGTGTTCGCACCGGTGAGGCTCAGCGTGCCCGCACCGGTCTTGGTCAGACTCCCGGAGGCTGCAACGGTGCTGGAGATTACACCGCTGATTTTCCCGTCCACGTCCGCCGCGCCATTATCCACTCGGATGGTGCGGTTGGCACTGACCAGGTTAATCGCGTTCTGGAAATCCACCGTGTGGGTCGCATCCGCCGCGCCGAGCACCAAGGTGCCGCTGGCGGTCATAAAGCCGAAGCTAGTCCAGGATTGGCTGGCACCCGCCCCACCGAGATTGACCAGACGATCTGCCCCATAGGCCGCGAAGCCCGAGGTGCCGATCAGCCGGACATTGGCAATTCCACTCGTGCTGGTGGTGCGCATGAAATCATTCGCACCCAACCCGATGATACCGCCGGTGACGTCCAGGAAGGCTGCTCCCCCCGTGACCCCGATGCCGCCGCTCAAGGCATTCACAGTGTTCAATTGCAGGATGCCGCCGCTCACCGTGGTGGCTCCCGTGGCGCCGGTATTGTCCCCGGCGAGGATCAGTTTGCCGCCGGACACCGTGGTCGTGCTTGTGTAGGTGTTGTTCCCGGAAAGAGTCACTGTGTTGTTCCCGCTCTTGGAGACCCTTGCGCTTCCGGGTGTTCCTGGGGTGATCTGACTCACCGCTCCCGTGACCAGGATGTTACCCGTTCCATTGAATTGCAGAGTATTGGCATTACCCGGATTGCCTCCGCGGTTGATGGCGGCATCGGCGATGGTTAGCAATCCCGGCGCATTGTTCGTCACCGTGTAGGTGGGGTTGCCAGTGGAGCCTGGCCCCGTGGTCAGCGTTCCCACGTTCAACCCATACCCGTTTCCGCCCGTGACCGTTAGCGTGGTCCCGCTGTTTTTAGTGAAGGAGACATTGCCCAGCGTATGCGTCTGGCCCGTTCCCGTGCCGCCGATGGCCCGATCCACATTGATGACGGCGGTGCCACCGTTGGTATTGCTGAGGTCTTTCGCGAAGCTTGTCCCCGTGTCGTTGAGCAGATTCAAGGTGCTGCCTGACTCTAGTTTGAGCGCCCCGGCCGTGAAGTTATTCGCCGCCCCGACGCTCAAGGTGCCAGTGACCGTCGTCGTCCCGCCCGCCACGCTGTTATCGCCGCTGAGCGTCCAATCCGCGCCGGCGAGAACCGCGACGCTCAGGACGCCTGAGCCGGTTTCATTGATCGACCCGGTGATCGTGTTGCCCACGGCCGTGCCTCCCAGATTGACCGTCGTGGCGCTATTCGTCGCCGACTCCACACCGGTCAGCGCGACCCTCGCGGACCCGGGACTCAAAGTTGTCTGCCCAGAGCTAGTGCCGGTCATGATGAGCTTGCCGGCCTGTAGCGAATAGCCATTGCCACCGGTGATATTAATGATGGTGGTCCCCGAGCTGTTGGCGGTCCGGAGATCGCCCACGGTGAGAACGTTGTTTGCGCCCGCTCCCGTCAGTCGATCGACGTTGATGGTCCCCGTGGTGGACCCAGCATTATCCACGGTGATGACGTAAGCGTTGCCACCGCCGGTGAAGGCGGTCGTCGAATCGCTGAGCAGACTCAGGGTGCCGGTGAGCAGGGCGACTCCGGTGCCGGTGCCGAGGCCATTCGCCGCGGTTTGGACTTCGAGCGTCCCTGCGTTGATCGTCGTGCCGCCGCTGTAGGCATTGGCGGTGGTCAGGGTCAGCTTGCCCGCGCCGCTCTTGCCCAGCTTGCCCGCCCCGCTGTTGCCGATGGAATTGGCAAAAGTCACGTCGTTGCCATTGGTATCGATATTGCCCGTGATGCCCGTGCCCAGTGTGATCGTGCGCGCGGAGACATCGAACGCCGTGAGCAGCCGCAGCGTGCCGCTGGCTACACTGAAGGAAATACCATTGGCAATGTTACCCAGAGCGCCATTGTCTTGCACGGCGAGGGTGCCGTTTTGGATATCGACGAGCCCGGTGAAGGTGTTGCCGCTATCGGACAGCGTCGCCAGGCTGCTGCCGATTTTAATGACCCCTCCGACAGTGCTGTCGATCAGCCCGGAGACCGAGATCGCCCCCGTCGCCGAAAGCTTCAATTTCACTCCCGAGTTCAGACCGGTGATCGGCCCGGTAATCGACAGCGCTCCCCCACCAACGGATTGATTGAGCGTCACCGTCGAAGCCGCCGAAGCCGCCAGGCTAATCGCCGCCGAAATGGTATTGGTTCCACTGGTATTGGAGCTGACTACGGCGGCGCCCGACCCAGCCGTCACGGCAGTTCCCACGCTGCTGAGCGAAAGGATGGAACTGTTGGCGCTCGAAAGAGTCCACCCGCCAGTGAGATTGGTAAAGCGGACCTGCTGGTTTTGGATATTGGCGGTGATGTCCGGGAGGGTCGTCACGGCCGTGCTGAAGAGCGCGGCGTCACCTGTCCCCGGCGGCGTGCCGCCCCAGCTCGCGCCAGCGTTGTAGTCCGTGCCGGTGTTGTTCCAGGTTTTATCCCCCGCGAAGGCGCTGGAGAGAGTGAAGACGCCGAGCGCCGCGATGGTGCCGGCGAGCGGCAGCGGCTTCGTGAAGCGGCGGAGTGGGGAGAGACGGCGATGGCTAGAGGGGGGGGTGCGGTTCATAGCCGCACACGATCCGCGTTTCCCGCGGCGCTGACAACTTACGCAAATGCGTAACCCCGGTAGCTCGAAGTCAGACTTCCAGCCTGACCTACGATCCCTCCACGATCCCCTGCTTCATCGCCAGCGACACCGCGGCGGACTGGCAGTGGACGTGCAGCTTTTTGTAAAGACAGCGCATCACGTAATCGAGCGTGTGCAGGTTCACCCCGAGTTCGGCGGCGATTTGCTTTTTCGCCAGGCCGCCCACCATGTGTTTGAGCACCGAGAGTTCGCGCGCGGTGAGGCCGTAGTCGCGCTTTGCCGGAGCCATTTTGGAAAACATCGCCAGCACCCGGCTGGCGACGCGGGGGGTCATCGGCGCGCCGCCGGCGATGGCCTGCCCGATGGCGTCTTCCACCCGGCTTTGCGGCTCGTTTTTCAAAAGGTAGCCGGACGCGCCCGCGCAGACGGCGCGGAAGATTTTGTCGTCATCCTCGAAGACCGTGAGGATGAGAATGCTCACGTCGGGCGCGAGCGCCTTGAGCTGCGCGATGCCCTCGATGCCGCTCATCCCCGGCAGGCCCACATCGAGCAGGATCACCTCCGGCGCGGTTTCCTTTTTCAGCGCGTCGAGGGCGTCTTCGCAGCGCACGAAGCCGCGGGCAATGTGGCCGGAGGGACCGCGGCTCAGCGAGCGTTCGAGCGCGCGGCGGAAGACGGAGTGATCCTCGATGAGCCAGATATTCGCCATGACGATGGAAAGTAACGTGGGACGCTGGAAATTTCCCAACCACTTTTATAGGCTGCTCATTTTTTCAGCGGCAGCCGCAGCCGCACCTCGGTCCCTCGCCCCGGCGCGGTGTCGATCGCGCACGAGCCGCGCAGCTCTTTCGCCCGCTCGCGCAGGCTTTGCAGGCCGATGCCCGCGGGCGCGGCGCCGGGCAGGAAGCCGGCCCCGTCGTCGCGGACGATCAGCTCGAAAAAACCGTCCACGACCCGCGCGGAGAGCTCCACCGTGCGCGCTTCGGAGTGCCGCGCGATGTTGGTGAGCGTCTCCTTGAAAAAAAGAAAGACCTGCCGCCGCGCTTCGATGGGCCACTCCGGCGGAAGGGACGGCGCGACTTCCAGCCAGCGCACCTCCTGCCGGCGGAGCAGGCGCCTGGCCACGAGCTGGAGATGCTTCATCAGGTCGATGCCCATGCCCTCCCGCGCGCCGGCCACCCACAGGACCTCGCGCATGACGTCGGTCGTCTCCTGCGCCATGCGATGCACGTCCAGCCAGTCCTCGTGCAGCGCGGAATCCGGCGCGGACGACTTCGCCGCCATTTCGCTCACCACCGCGATGCCCGCGAGATTGCTGCCGATTTCGTCGTGAAAATCCCGCGCGAGCCGTGCGCGCAGCGTCTCCAGGTCGCGCGTGCGCTGGCGCCGCACGAGGAGAATCCAGCCCGCGGCCACCGCCACCACGAGCAGCATGAAGGCCGCGCCGGCATTCACCGCCCGCTGCCGCGCCAGCGCGGTGAGCGCCGCCTGGCGCGGCTCGAGCGCCGCGAGCTGCGCCTGCAATTCTCCCCGGCGTTTCCAGCCCGCGAGCCACTCCGGCAGCTCGACGATGCGGCCAAAGCTGGCGTAGCCATCCACCAGCAGGCTCCGCGGCCACGCCTGCGTGGTCTTCTGGTCGTCCAGCGAAGTCGCCGCCACCGCGCCGCGCGCCACATTGACCCCGCCCGAATAAACCTCGATCTCCGCCAGCCCCGCCCGCTGATGCTGCACCGGATCGCCCGCGGCCAGCACCAGCACGCGCACGTAGCGCGCCCTCACCCCGCCCGCGGCCGGCACGGTGACGACATGGTTGGCGGGATTGGAAAAATCCCGCGCGCCCGCATCCAGCAGCACCACGGGCTGGGAGAATTCCGCGTCCGCCGCCGCCTCCACGCGAAACCGCGCCGGAAACGCATAGCCCGGCACGTCCGACCCGAGGCGCGCGTGAACGGGGTGCAGGCGCACCTCCTGCAGCGGCACCTCGCGGCCCAGATCCACGCGGAACCACCCCGGAGAGCCGTCCTTCTGCATGGAAATAAAAACGCCATCCTGCGGCAGCAGCTCCAGCCTCACCGGCGGCCCGAGCGGCGTCCGCCCATCCACGAGATTCGCCGTCGCCCAGCGCGGTGCCATGGCCACCGAGCGTTTCGCCTTCACCGGCTTGCCGATGGCCACGTTGCGCTGCCCGCTCAGCACCATCAGTTCCGCCAAGGCAAAGCCATACTGCCCCTCCACCACCGCGGGCTTCGTCACGGTCAGCCGCACATAGCGCGCCTTTAACCCGCCGGGGACGAACACCGCCGGGCTGATTCCCGGCTCCGGGAAATCCGCCTCCATGAAGGCCGCCACCGGACTGAATTCCGCGAACTCCGGGTCATCCGAAAGGTCCACGCGAAACTGCTGCGGAAACCCATACGACCTTCCCCCCTCCGTCGGCGCATCATGGAGCGCCGGCACGAGCGCCACCGCGTCCACCGGCAGCGAAGCCAGCAAATCCACCTGCACGATCGTGGCCACTGGCGGCGGTACCGCGCTGCGCCCATCCATGTAGCCCGCTTCCGGCACCGCGCGCCCCGTCACCACGGGCCCGAGTGCCTTCAGATCCCGCCGCACCGCTGCATCCTCACGTTCCACCGCGCGCAAATCAGGCGCGAACCAAGGCATCCACGCTGCACCGGTGCCGGAGACACTGGAGACGCAGAAAATCAGGACCGCGGAGAAAACCGCCTGTTTCACATGGACGGCATCTACGGAACACCCTCGCCTGACGAACCGCCGTGTCGGTGGCATATCACGGCCCTTCCGAAAGCCGCGGAGCGACGTGAACGCAGCCCGGGAGTGCTGACACCTCTGGTGTCTGGCAGCGAAGGCGGCGCTCCCCTGCGCGACCAAGCCGCCCCTGCATCGCCCGCGCACAAGTGCATGAAAAGCTCCGGGTCCTTTTCTAATGATCCACTCACCCGCCCAGGGATCTCTTCACCGCTACGCCTTCAACTCCGCGCCGGTATTCGCGTCGGTGATGCTGAATTTTTCGTGATGAAAGGTGGGGTCGCTGCGGAAGGTGAGGCGGCCGGCGTATTTGCGCTCGATCTCGACGAGGAGTTCCTCGTCCTCGGTGCGGAGGCGCTCCATGACGTGGGGATGGACGATGACTTTCACCTCATGGATGGAGTCCTGATACTTCTTCATGATTTGGTGGAGGGAGCGCTGGAGCTCGACGCTCATGGTCATGGCGCTCTTCACTTTGCCGTGGCCGTGGCAGTAGGGGCAGGTCTCGAAGACGGCGCCGCTGATGGATTCGGCGGCGCGCTGGCGGGTCATCTCCATGAGGCCGAGCGGCGAGATGGGGAGGACGTGGGTCTTGGCCTTGTCGCGGCGGAGTCCGTCTTTGACCCGCTGGAAGACGGCCTGCTGGTCGCGGCGGCTTTTCATGTCGATGAAGTCGCCGATGATCAGGCCGCCGATATTGCGGAGGCGCATCTGGCGGGCCATTTCGTCGGCGGCTTCGAGGTTGGTCTGGAGGATGGTTTTCTCGACATCCTTGCCGCCCTTGTTGCGGCCGGTATTGACGTCGATGGCGATGAGGGCCTCGGTTTCATCAATGACAATGTAGCCTCCGCAGGGCAGCCAGACCTGGCGGTGAAAGGCGTCGTCGATCTGCTTCTGGACGCTGAAGTTTTCAAAGATCGGCAGCGGGCCGACGTAGTGCTTGATGCGCGAGGCGGAGCGCTTGGAAATCTGGCCGACCATCTCGGTCATGCGCTTCACGGCGTGCTCGTCGTCGCAGATGACTTCGTCGATTTCGTCGGTGAGAAAGTCGCGGACGGTGCGCTCGATGAGGTCGGGTTCCTCGAAGACGCAGGCGGGCGCGGGCTTGGTTTTCATGGCGTCCTCGATGGCGCGCCATTGCTCGAGGAGCAGGCCGAGATCGCGGACGAAGTACCGCTCGCGCTGGCCTTCGCCGACGGTGCGGACGATGAGGCCCATGTTCTCGGGGATGTCGAGAGCCTTGAGGATCGTGCGCAGGCGGTCGCGCTCTTTGGGAGATTCGATCTTGCGCGAGATGCCGCACTGGTCGCTGAAGGGCATGAGGACGAGGTAGCGTCCGGCGAGGCTGAGATTGGTGGTGATGCGCGGGCCTTTGGTGCTGATCGGGCCTTTGGTCACCTGGACGAGCACTTCGCTGCCGACGGGATAGACGTTGGGAATATCCTTGGCGGTCAGCCGTTTGTTTTCCTTTTTGCCGCCCGTTCGCTCGACCTGCTCGACGCCGCTGTCGAGCGCCGCGGGGAGGGCGTCCCAGAAGTGGAGGAAGGCGTTTTTTTCAAAGCCGATATCGACAAACATGGCCTTGAGGCCGTGCTCGATGTTCTTCACGCGGCCTTTGAAGATGCTGCCGACGATGTTGCGGTCGGTCTGCCGCTCGATGGAGTATTCCTCGAGGGTGCCGTTTTCAAACAGCGCGACGCGCCGTTCGAGTTTTTCGCAGTTGATGATGAGTTTGTTGCCGGTCTGGCGCGGGGCCAGCCCGATCAGTCTTTTGACGCGTTCGGTCATGGAAATGAGTTTGGGATAAAGTTTGGAGAACACGGGTTACCTTCCCTCCCGGTTGGAGGGACGGGGGTTTTTGCTGCCACCGAACATTCGCTGGAAGAAATTCTTGGGTTGGGCCGATGGCGGCTGGGGAGGAGTCAGTTTTCGGCCCTGGACTTTGCCGCGAGCGTCCGCGGCGGCGCGAATGTCGGGTTTGGCGGCGATCTGCTTTTCCTGCTTTTTCCGGGTCGGACCCTCGGTGTGGTCGGCGGTTTCCTGGTCGGCCGCCGCTGCCAGCGCGGGCACTTCGCTCTTTTTGAAATCGACGAGTTCGATCGGATTGAAGCTGCCGATCGCCGGCGTCATCGTCGTCAGGCCGGGATCGTATCCGTTCTCCAGCGCGAGGCTTTCCTCCATGATCTTCTGGGCGATGGGCGCGGAGACGCCGCCGCCGGATTTCGCGCCCTGCACCATGACGCAGATGGCCAGCTTCGGCTCGTCGTACGGGGCGAAGGTGATGAACCAGGTGTGGTTGTCTTTTTTCGTGCCGCGCCAGAACTGCGCGGTGCCGGTCTTACCGGCAACGGCGATGCCTTTGATCTGCGCGCGCTTGCCGGTGCCGGTATCGACGACGCGGCGCATGCCTTCGCGCACGGATTCGATCTGCTGATTGGTGATGCCCGCGGCGTGCAAGTCCGCGCGCACCTTGGGTTCCGGCGGCGCGACAAGCGTGCCGTCTTCGTTTTTCACATCGTTGCCCTCCTGGTCGAGAACGCGGTGAACGAGGCGCGGCGAGTAGGAGATGCCGCGGTTGGCGATGGTCGCGGTGACCATGGCCATTTGGAGCGGCGACGCTTCGACCGAGCCTTGTCCGATCGAAGTATTGGCGGTGTAACCATTGGACCACCGGGCCTGCGGCTCGACCATCCTCAGCCAATCCGGGCCGGGCAGGATGCCTGCGCTTTCGCCCGTCAGAGGGACGCCGGTTTTTTTGCCGAGGCCGAGCTGTTCGCCCACGGCGTCGATCTGGTCGATGCCCGCGGCATTGCCCCACTGGTAGAAAAAGCTGTTGCAGGAGTGTTTCAGCGCATCCGGCAGCGAGAGCGAGCCGTGCGCGCCGCCTTTGTCGGCGATCCAGCATTTCATCGCCTTGTTGCCGTAGGTCACGCTGCCCGAGCAGTTGTAGGTGCGCTCGGCGGGGATGCCGGCGCGCAAGCCGGCGAGCGCGGTGACGCATTTGTAGGTGGAACCCGGCGCATAACCCTGGATCGCGCGATTGGTGAGTGGGTCGGTTTCGTCCTTGTTAAGCACGTCCCAGTTTTCCGTCGAGATGCTGGGGATGAAAACGTTCGGGTCGTAGGAAGGCACGGACGCCATCGCGAGGATTTCGCCGTTCTTCGGATTGACGACGACCGCCGCGCCGCGGCCGATCCCGGACTGACGCAGCGCGCGCTCGGCGATGTATTGGATGCGCGCGTCGATCGTCAGATAGACGTTATTACCCTGCTTCGGAGCTTCGCTGCGGACCTCGCCGGTGATGACGCCTTTGACGCTGCGCTGAAGCACGCGCACACCGGGCGTGCCGCGGATCCATTTGTCGTACTGCGCCTCGATCTGCGTCTTTCCCTCCACATCGGGTTGGTAAAAGGTGTACTTATCCACGTCAGGCAGTTGGTCGATGTCGTTCGGCGCGCCGACATAGCCGAGGAGGTGCGCGGCGAGCGCGCCAAAGACATACTGGCGCACCGGCTTGACGGCGATCTCCACGCCCGGGAGACCGACATCGTGCTCGGAGAATTTGGCAATCGTCGGAAAGTCGAGCTCCTGCTGATAAATAAAGGGGACGTGCTTATTGGTGCGGTAATGCGTTTGCAGCCGCTTGGAATTGTAGTCCTGCGCGAGGTCGAGTTCGTCGAGGCGCGGTATGACGGTGTCGTTGACGATCTTGACCACGTCCTCCTCCGTCCGCTCCTCCTTCATCTCCCTTTTCAGGCCGATGTATTCCACTTTCGGCGTCTTTTTGTATTTCGTGCGGTAGCCGCGGACCATGTCGGGGAGGTAAAAATCCACCTCATAGCTGGCGCGATTGGTGACGAGGGTGATGCCGTTGCGATCCCGAATCTCCCCTCGCAGCGATGGCATGCGGACCGTCACCTCGGACTTGCCGGCGATCTTTTTCGACCACTGCGCGCCGCGCAGAACCTGCTCGATCCACAGCTTCCCCACGAGCACGCCAAATGCGCACAGCATCGCGAAGCCGAGGAAGATCACGCGCCATTCGGCGCTGGGACGGCGGGAAGAACGACGGGCCATATCAGGTCGGACGCTTCGTGTTGCGCACGGGCTGCGGGTCGTAGCCGGCGAGGAAGGCGAGGTAGTTCAGCGCGAAAAAGAAAAAGGGCGAAAGCAGCGCCGCGATCAGGCCCGCGCCACCGATGCGCCACCAGACTTCCTTGTTGAAAAGAAGCAGCACCGGCTCCTGGCGGAAGGTGCGCATGAGATACTCCGCGAGCACGATGACCGAGGTGCAGGCCCCGCTCAGCAGGCAGTGGATCTCCCAGCGCCCGCGCTGGAAAAGCGGGCGGAAGCCGTTCATCAGCGCACCGAAGATCGCATACATGACGACCGACCAGCCCAGCGCCACCTCCACGCTGCCCTCACCCGCGAGGTCCACACGCACATGGAGCGCGTCCCACATCAGCCCGCCGAAAAAGGCCAGCGCCAGCATCCCCGGAACCGGAAAGGCCAGCGCGCCGTAAAACAGGATGATCGGCATCAGCAGCACGCGCGCGCCAAAGGGCGGCAGCGGCGCGATGAAGTGCTGGACGACGAGCCCCGCAAACATTGCGACCAGCAGCAGAAAGAAAAACCTCATCGCAGGAGGGCGTTCATTTGTTTTTCCCGACGACCACAAAAACGTCCTCGATCGTGGTGAGATCGACTGCCGGGACAATCGTCGCGTGGCCGTCGAGGTTCCCCGCCTTGAATTCGCGGACCTGTCCGATGAGCACGCCCGACGGAAAGACGCCGCCGGCACCCGACGTGAAGACGTTCTGGCCGCGCTGCAGATTGGCCTGCTTGGTGATGAAGTTCAGCCCGATGCTCGGCGCGCCGACGCCAGAAAGCCGCTCGCCTTTCACGATCCCCTGCTCCCGCGTTCCTTCGACATTCGCCGCGACTTTGCAGGTCTCGTCGGCGATGAGCACCACCGTCGCGGAATGATCGCTGACGACGGTCGTCTTTCCGACTAGGCCGGCCTCGGTCAGCACAGGTTGGTCGCCTTCCTTGTCGAGCCCGTCCTTCGCGCCGCGGTCGATGACGATCTTGTTGTACCATGTCGAGGAATCGCGCCCGATGATCCGCGCGGGCTTGAGGGTGAAAATCGCGCGCTCCCGGTATTGCAACGCCTTGCGGAGCTGGTTGTTCTCCGCTTCGAGCCCGCGCAGCGTCTGGTTCGTGGCGCTGAGATCCTTGTTGGTCACGCTGAGCCGTTTGTTTTCCTCCTCCAGTTCATCGAGCGTTTTCAGCCCCTCGCGGAAATCTCGATATTTCTTTTCGAGTGAGGAGCCGGTTTTTAGAAACGGCGAGATCATCCCAAGGAAGCCGGCCTGCACCCGGCGCATATTGTGCGGGCTCAGGATGAGGATCAGGCTCACGAGGACCACGAACGCGGCGACTGAGGGGATGACGATACGGCGGCTCATGCGGAGACGGGACGCAGTCGGTAAGGGGGTGGGACGAACGCAGTCATGCGTGCGGATTCTAGATGCGCCGGGTGTCCGTCGTGGCCACCTGGCGCAGGAACTTGATCTCGCTGAGCGCGCGGCCTGTGCCCTCGGCTACGGCGCTGAGCGGATCTTCCGCGACATGCACGGGGAGTCCTGTTTCTTCGGTGAGCAGACGATCGAGGCCACGCAAAAGCGCGCCGCCGCCCGCGAGCACAAGCCCACGGTCAACAAGATCGGCGGAAAGTTCCGGCGGGCAGCGCTCGAGGGTCACGCGGACCGAATCGACAATCGTCGAAATCGGTTCGAGCAACGCCTCGCGCACTTCCTGCGAGGTGATGGTTAAAGTCTTCGGCAGGCCCGCCACGAGATCGCGCCCCTTCACTTCCATCGTCGTCTCCTTCTCCATCGGATAGGCGCTCCCGATCTTGATCTTGATGTCCTCCGCCGTGCGCTCGCCGATCATCAGGTTATACGCGCGCTTCATGTACTGGATGATCGCCTCGTCCAGCTCATCCCCCGCCACCCGCACGCTCCGGCAGAAGACGATGCCCGAGAGCGAAATCAGCGCCACCTCCGTCGTCCCGCCGCCGATGTCGATGATCATGTTGCCCGCCGCATCCTGGACCGGCAGCCCGCAGCCGATCGCCGCCGCCATCGGCTCCTCGATGAGATGGACCTCCCTGGCCCCGGCTCGCAGCGCACTCTCTTTCACCGCCCGCTTTTCCACCTCCGTGATCCCGCTCGGCACCGCTATGACCACCCGAGGCCGCGGCTTAAAGAGCGTCCGCCTGTGGTGCACCTTGTGAATGAAATGCCGCAGCATCGCCTCGGTGATCTCGAAGTCCGCGATCACCCCGTCCTTCAGCGGCCGGATCGCGACGATATTGCCCGGTGTCCGCCCCAGCATCCGCTTCGCCTCATCGCCCACGGCCAGCACATGGTTCGTGCCCGCCCGCACCGCCACGACCGACGGCTCGCGGAGCACGATCCCGTGGTCCTTTACATAGACCAGCGTGTTCGCCGTGCCGAGATCAATGCCGATGTCATTGGAGAACAGCCCAAAAATTCCATTAAACATTCAAAGTGAACCTCTTCTTAAATCGTAAAATTGTGACGGTGCGGATGAAGCCTTTCGACGGGGCGCGGACGCAGCGAGTATCAACGTTCTCCTCGCTTCTAAAAATTCGCCGCAGGTGGATCGAAAAGCGGCTGAAATTACGGGCGCTTCCCCGATACCGTCAAAAGAAATCGCTCCTCCGACAGCCGCTGTTTTCGTCACGGGCGGAGACTTACGCCGCCTTTCCGTAGGTCAGCGGGAGGATCAGCAGCAGCGCGCCGTAAGCGAGGCCGGCAAAGGCCGCCGCCCGCCAGCGCTTCTTCGCCGCCGTGACCCACGCGATCTGGTCGCGCAGCGTGTAGGGCATCCCGACCCAGAAAAGCGCCAACGCCACCCACACATAGACCAGCGTCACGAGGAAGAGCCGGGACATTTCCGGCCGCAAAAACGCCGCCTCCAGCAGCGGCTCCGCGCCCAGCAGCACGAGCATCCCCAGCGCGCGCGCGGCGAGAAATTCATCCACGTATTTCCACGTCAGCCACCACACCACGGGCGTCCCGATGAGCACCCGCGTCCGCCAGTTGGAAAACTCGCCGAGATCCATCGTCCGCACGAGCCAGAAGAACCAGACCGCCGCCACCGTGAGCAGCACCAGGCCGAGCGGTTTCGACCGCGGCAGAGCCCGCAGCCAGGCTTGCACGGCCTCCGGTTTGAACAGCGCGAACGCGTGGCCGAGGAGCACGAGGAGGCCGGTAAGATAAAGCGCCGTCTCCAGCTTGAGGGAATAGATCATGAGCGAGGGCGGGAAGAGAACGCGGCTTGCCTGCGCCGCTCAAGCGAAAATCTCGTGCTCCAGCACCGCCGGATCGGCGTAAAGCGAGAATCCGCTCGAATGCTCGATCCGCACGTCGAAGACCTCGCCGATGTGCCGCTCGCCGCCTTCAAAGATCACGATCTTGTTTCCCGGCGAGCGCCCCATCAGCCGCGCCTCGTTCGTCTTGCTGCGGCCCTCGCAGAGAATCTCCACAGTCTTCCCCACCAGCGCCTCGCCCTTCGCGATCGCCGACGCATCGACCACCCGCAGGATCTCCTGATTACGCGCTTCCTTCACCGCTTCTGAGAGCTGCCCGCCCATCTCCGCCGCCGGCGTATCGCGCCGCTGCGAGTAGCGGAAGACGAAGGCATTATCGAAACCCACGCGCTCCACCAGCTCCCGCGTCGCCGCGAAATCCGCGTCGGTTTCACCGGGAAAGCCCACGATCACATCCGTCGTGATCGCAATGTCCGGCCGCGCCGCGCGCAGCTTCTCCGTGAGCGCAAAATACTTCTCCGCCGTGTAGCCGCGGTGCATCGCCTTCAGGATGCGATCCGAGCCCGACTGCATCGGCAGATGCACATGCGGCATCAGCTTCGGCAGCGCGGCAAAGGCGTTCACCAAATCCTCGCGAAACCCAATCGGATGCGGCGACGTGAACCGCAGCCGCCGCAGCCCCTCGACCACATGCACCGCCTCCAGCAACTGCACGAACGGCGACTTCCCTCCGACCTTCTCCAGCTCATGCCGCCCGAAAAGATTCACGATCTGCCCCAGCAGCGTCACCTCCTTCACCCCCCGCGCCACCAGCTCCTCCACCTCGCGGACGATCTCCGCGATGCTCCGCGAACGCTCCGCCCCGCGCGTGCTCGGCACGATGCAAAACGTGCAGTGCATATTGCAGCCCTGCATGATCGAGACAAACGCCGTCGCCTGCTTCGGCTTCAGCACATGCTCGCGGATCGTCTCCTGCGACCCCGCCTCCTCCGCCACATCCACGATGGAAAAACGCGCGTCATCCATCAGCCGCTCCCGCATCGCCCGCTTCCGCTCCAGCAGCTCCTCCACGTAGTCCGCCACCTTGTGAAACTTCTGCGTCCCCACCACCAGATCCACATGCCCGATGTCCCGCACCAGCTCCTCTCCCCGCGACTGCGCCATGCACCCGAGAAACCCGAAAATCATCTCCGGCTTATTTTGCCGCAGCCGCCCCAGCAGCCCCATCTTCCCCAGCGCCTTCTGCTCCGCCAGATCGCGCACACTGCACGTATTCAGCAGCACCACATCCGCCTCCCTCTCGCTCGGCGTCATCACATGCCCCCGCGCCACCAGCATCCGCGCCACCTGCTCCGAGTCGCGCTCGTTCATCTGGCATCCGTAGGTCTTGAGGAAAACTTTTGGCATCGTGGAAAGGGCGCGCACCATAACCGATCACCCGCCCCGCGCAACGCCCGCCCCACGCGCGCAGCGCGTAAAGTGAATCCTGTCATCCTGAGGGACACCAACACGCGGAGCGTGATTTTTGGTGCGGGGATGAACAGGGTCGCGGGTGCCGCCCGGCGCGCAGCGTGACCGCGCTTCGCTTGGTGCGGCCGGCTCGCCTGTGCGCAGGCGGGTCGGCCGGCCCGTTCCTGAGGCTGGTTCCGACAGACCGCGTTTTTTGGTGTGGTGACGCCCGGCGCACCCGCTTCCAGCGGAGGTGTCCGGGATGTTCCCGTTTGGCAGCATGGCTGCCAATGTCATCTATCGTAAATCGTTGATGCATAGGGATTGGATTTTTCCGGTCGAAGATGCAGAGTTTCCCAATTCTCCATGTCATCCCCGCACCACAAATCACGCTCCGCGGGTTGGTGTTCCTCAGGATGACACGCAGCGGGTGGAGCGGGTGCGGAGGGATGGGAGTGGGGGGTGTTTTCGTTCGTTCCGGGCGGGAGGGAAAGGGCATGGTGCGCGGTGTGCGCGGTCCACGGAAGTTTCTGCCGATTGAAGATGGCGGTGGGCCGGGGCGCAACCACCCTCCCGGGATGACGGGTTTTTTTCAAACGGACGCAGAGCGGATGGCCTTTGCAAAACGCGGCGGGCGAAAATAGAACGCTTCCCGTATGCGCATCCTCCGCCATTCCGACGCCGGCTTTCCCACCGCTCTCGCCGCGCTGAAGCGCCACGCGGAGGCGCATCCGCAGGTGCGGGAGACCGTGGCGGAGGTGCTGCGCGCGGTGCGGAGGGAGGGGGATGCGGCGCTGCTGGAATGCACGGAGCGCTTCGGCGGGCCGCGGCTCGGGGCGGGGCAATTGCGCGTGACCGGCCGGCCGAAGGCGGATGCCGCGACGAAGGAGGCGCTGGCGACGGCGCGGGCCAATGTGCTCGCTTTCGCCCGCAAGAGTCTGCGCCGAAGCTGGACGATGAAGAATGCGCAGGGGGCGACGGTGGGGGAGCGCTTCGATCCGTTTCAGCGCGTGGGGATTTACGTGCCGGGCGGCACGGCGCCGCTGGTCTCGACGGCGGTGATGACGGTGACCCTGGCGGCGGCGGCGGGCGTGCCGGAGATCGTGGTGGTGACGCCGGGCGGGGTGGCGGGAAAGGTGAATGACGCGCTGCTTTTCGCGCTGGGATTTTGCGGGGCGACGGAGGTGTACCGAGTGGGCGGGGCGCAGGCCATCGCGGCGCTGGCGTACGGGACGGAGAGGATCGCGCCGGTGCAGAAAATCTTCGGGCCGGGCAATGCGTATGTGGTGGAGGCGAAGCGGCAGGTGTACGGGCAGGTGGCGATCGACCTGCTGCCGGGGCCGAGCGAGATCCTGGTGCTCGCCGATGCGAGCGCGAACCCCGCGTGGATCGCCGCGGATCTGCTGGCGCAGGCGGAGCACGGCAAGGGCAGCTCGATCCTTTTCCTCACGAACTCGGCGAAGCTGCTGGCGTCCGTGGAGAAGGAGATGGCGGCGCAGCTCGCGACGCTTTCGCGGCAGGAGCATCTGGCCGGGGTGCTGGCGGATGGGTGCGCGCTGATCCTGGTGAAGACGCTGCGCGAGGCGGTGGCGATCGCGAATGACTTCGCGCCGGAGCATGTGTCGGTGGTGACGAGGGAGGACAAAAAGATCGCCGCGCAGCTCCGCACGTCGGGGGCGATTTTCCTCGGCGGCTATTCGGCGGTGGCGGCGGGGGATTTCCTCGCGGGGCCGAGCCACACGCTGCCGACGGGCGGGGCGGGGCGCAGTTTCCCCGGCCTGACGGTGGATATGTTTCAGCGCCGCACGAGCCTGGTGCAGCTCGATGCGAAGTCGCTGCGGAAGTCGGTGCCGACGATTGAGAAGTTCAGCGAGATCGAGGGACTGGATGCGCACGGGCGGAGTGCGGCGATCCGGTTTGAGTAGGCAGCAGCAGGTGGGGCTGTCGGAGGGGACAGAAACTCAAAACAGTGTGTCATCCTGAGCCGTATCCATACGGTTGGATTTCATTTTTTAAACGCAAAGGCGCAGAGACGCAGAGGCCGCAGAGGAAGGCTCTGCGGGCGTCAACGCACGCACCATTCGGTGACCGCTGGCGTGCCGACTCTGCGTCCTCTGCGTCTTCGCGTCTCGGCGTTTAATCAGAAGCCCAACGGCATCGTTCCGGCTCAGGAGGACAGGCTGTTTGGGTGCAGTGCCTTCCACTCAGCTCAGACATCCTATCGGCGCTCCTCTTTCAGCGCTTCTGAGCGCGCTCGTATTCCGCCTGGGCGGCGGGGAGGAGCGCCTGGAGCTGGGCGATGCGGGTGGCGTCGGCGGGGTGGGTGGACATGAATTCAGGGGGTTTGCCGCCGCCGGAGGAGGCCTGGCTCATGCGCTGCCAGAAGCCGATGGACTCCGCCGGGTCGTAGCCGGCGCGGGCCATGTAGGTCAGGCCGATCTTGTCGGCTTCGCTCTCGTGGTCGCGGCTGAAGGGGAGCAAAACGCCGTATTTCGCCCCGGCCCCAATCGCCCCCATGACGGCGCGCTGTTGCTCGTAGCTGAGGTCGCCGACGGAGACTTGCGCGCCGGTCATCAGGGTTTGCGTGGCCTTTTGCTGGAGCAGGCGCTCGGAGCCGTGGCGGAGCGTGGCGTGCGCCATTTCGTGACCCATGACAGTCGCCAGGCCGGCTTCCGTGCGGGCGACGGGGAGGATGCCGGTATAGACGACGATCTTGCCGCCCGGCAGGCAGAAGGCATTCACCTGCGGGTTGCGCACGAGGGAGACGCGCCAGTCGAAGGTTTTCGCGGCGGGGCCGGTGGCGGCGGCGAGGCGCTGGGCGACGCGTTTGACGAGTTCAAACTCGGGGCCGGCATCAACGGTGTCCGATTCCTGAAGGACCTGCTGGTAACTTTCCAATCCGAGGACCTCCTCCTGTTTCGGATCGAGCGCGTGACGGGCGGTGCGGCCGGCTTCGTTGGTGATTTTTTCCGAGGAAAAGAATTGGAAAAAGACGACGGCGGCGGCGATGCCGATGGGCACGAGGCGGAAGAGGAGCCGGCGTTTGTTCATGGGTTTGCGGATGGCCGAAAACGAATCGCAGCGGCTCGCGGAATGCGCTTCAGCGCGGGACGAACATGATGCAGACCGGCGCTCCGACTTCGACGCGATGGGCTGTGGCAGTGAGTTTGCCGGTGGCGGGGTCAACTTTCAAAACCGCGATGTCATTGCTGTCCTGGCCGGCGGTGAGGAGCCACTGGCCGGTGGGGTCGAGGGCGAAGCTGCGCGGGACTTTCACGGCGGCCGGAGCGTGCTCCACGAGCGCGAGCTGGCCGTCGGAGGAGATGGCGAAGACGGCGATGCTGTCGTGGCCGCGGTTCGAGCCGTAGAGGAATTTGCCGTTCGGATGGATGAAGATTTCCGCGGTGCTATTGCCCTTGCCGGTGAAAGCGGGCGGAAGGGTGGAGACGGAGTCGATCGCGGTCAGCGCGCCCGTCGCGGGGTCGCGGCGAAAACCGGTGACGGTGCTGAGCATTTCGTTGATGACGTAGGCGGTGTCCTGCTTCGGATGGAGGGCGAGGTGACGCGGGCCCGAGCCGGGTGGGACTTTTCCGGTGGCCGTCTCATCGAGCGTGATCGTGCCTTTCGCGGCGTCGAATTTGTAACCGTCGATCCGGTCCGTGCCGAGGTCGCAGGAATAGACGAACTTCGCCGCCGGATCGACGTAGATGCTGTGGGCATGCGGCCCTTTCTGCCGCGCGGGGTCTGCGCTGGAGCCGGTATGCTGGTGAAAACTGGACGCTTCGCCGAGGCCGCCGTCAGGCTGGATCGGCAGCACGGCAACGGTGCCAGAGCCGTAATTGGCGACGAGGACATTCTGCCCCGTGGGATCGACGACGATGTGGCAGGTCCCGTTGCCTTTGGCGGACTGCTTGTTCAGAAATTTCAGCGTGCCGTCCGCGGCGATGGCGTAGGCGGCGGCCTCGCCCGTCGCGCCTTCGGTGGCGGCGTAGAGGAGTTTTCCGCCCGGATGGATGGCCAGAAAGCTCGGGTTTTTCGCCTCGGCGGCGAGCTCGCCGGCGGTGATTTTACCGCTCTCGGAATCAAGGAGGTAGCGGTAGATGCCTTTGCTGCCGCCGGTTTTCGTGTAGGTGCCGACGTAGAATGGAGAGTCGGCGGCGAATGCCGCGGAGGTGAGAAGTGCGAGCATAACGGTGAGGGGACGGAGGAGTTTCATCCTCCACGTAAGACACGAAAAGAGAGGAAAGGGACAGAGCAAAGTGCACGGTCTGCGCCAGAGATGCCATCGGGCGGCAGCATAAAAGGATGCACGGAAAATTCATAAAGAGGCCTGTCATCCTGTGCGGAACGGAGGCGGAAAGGCGGGCGCAGCGCAGTCGAAGGACCCCGGCGGTGCGATAACGCACAGCGCCGGAACGAACCGCTGGGGTCCTTCGACGTAAGCGTCCGCCCGGGCTCCTCTTGACACTGCTTCGTCCTGACCAGTCATCCAGCTCGTATCCCGGCGGGATACGACGCCTACGCCGCCGCGCGTGCCGCTGCGCTTCCATCGGCGCACTGCTGCGTCTTCGCCCAGGCTTCGGGCGTGAGGTCTTTGACCTGCCAGTTGGTCATCGTGGGTAGCCGCGTGAACACTTCGAGCAGGTAGGCGCAGGGGTCGAGGCCGCGCCCGCGACAGCTTTCGATCATGGTCTAGGATGATGGCACTGCGCTGGCCGGCCCCGGCGTCGCCGATGAAGAGCCAGTTCTTCTTGCCGATCGCCGTCGGGCGGATGGCGTTCTCGACTAAGTTGTTGTCGATCTCCACCCGGCCGTCTTTCAGGAAGACGTGCAGCGAGGGCCATTGGTTGAGCGCGTAGTCGAGGGCTTTGCCCATGCCGCTTTGTGGTAAGAAGCGCCGCTTGGTTTTGAGCCGCATCAGGGCGCGATGCATTCGCGCCAGCACGGGCCGGCTGAGACCCGCCCGCCGGGCTTGCCGCAGCTTCGGCCCGGCGCGCGTGTTGCGCAGTTGGGCTTCGAGTTCGTAAAGGTGTCGGAAGTGTTGCAGGAACCAGCCCGCCACTTTCGGGGCAGTCTCTTTCGCGTCGAAAAATTTGCGCCGCATATGCGCGAGGCAGCCTGCGAGCACGATCTGGCCGGCACGCCCTTTGGCAAAGCAATCATCTGCCTGGTAACCATCGCACTGCAGGGTGCCGCGAAAGTCGGCGGGGATGATCTTCTCCAGGCAGGTCGCGGCGCGGCTGATTTCCCAGTGGAAGAGGACATCGCCCTGCGGCCAGCCGCACGGTCCATAAGTAACCCAGCTTGGTCTTGCCATGACCCGGCGCGAGATAGCGGATCGGGGTTTGCCAGCGCCCTCCGGCGCTGCCCTTCGGGCAAAGGCCCCGCCCTTTGGCTATCTCGCTCCGCTCGGTTCATCCACCTGCACATAGCCATGCCCGAGCACGTCCTGTCGGATGAGTTCGTAGATAGGTTGCAGCCATTCCGCGACCGAGCCAACCCACTCGGCCATCGTTTGCTGCTCCGGCAGCTACAGTATGCAGATACCGCTCCGCGACGTGGGCAGGAGGCGCTGCCGCGCTTGGCGTTGGCGCGGGAGCCAGACTTCGTGGCGGCTCCAGTAGATGGCTTCCTGCCGGTAGAGGGGAAGATGGTCGCAATACTTACTCACGAGGATTTGCGCCAACAGTCCCGGTGCCACGATGCTGCGTTCCAAGAGCGACTCCGGCAGCGGCGCGACGATATTGGCCGGGGCTTTTGATGTCGCCTCCGCTCCACCCTTCGGGCTGCCTTCGGCAGTTTGTCTCGCTCCGCTCGGCTCCCCGCGCGTCCTCATCCAAGCCTTGCAGGAGTAATAACAGTTGCGCGGGATCAAGCTTCTCACTTTTCGCCCCGAAAAGCTTGCGCACCAGCAGGTCGATCTTCTCCCTCAGCAACTCGATCTCTCGCCTGGCTTGCGCAAGTCCTTCGTTACTGCGGTGGAGCTGCCCGTCCCTTTCCTGAAGCTGCCGGGATAACTCGGCTTCGCGGGATGAACTTGGATCGGGCATTCGGCCAGGCCGCGCTCGACGTAGTCGAGCCCGCGGGTCATCGCCCGGTAGAAGAGCACGGCGAGTTTGCGCGGCTCGCCCGTCCACCAGCCTCCCCTATTCCCCTCCGCCTCCTCGGCGGTGGCGACGGCGGCCACGGCCGTGCCGCGCCGGCCTTTGACCCGCCGGTAAAGACCTGCCCTGAGCGAAGCCGAATGGGTCCGCCGAGGGCGAGATGCTTGCTTTTGGCGAGGCTGGGGACCGCTTCGCGAAAGATTTGCCCGAC
>Ga0105044_10003816_pt1 | contig 20650 bp, 13 predicted proteins | sample MAT01_FD_78092 | JGI IMG/M metagenome (GOLD analysis project Ga0105044, IMG submission 78092) | Freshwater microbial communities from Lake Fryxell liftoff mats and glacier meltwater in Antarctica - MAT-01 | ecosystem: Environmental > Aquatic > Freshwater > Ice > Liftoff microbial mat | place...
ACAGCGGGTTTGGTGGGATTTCACCAACCTTGCCGGTAGATACGCCGCACGCAAACATCGATGCTTTGCCGTCCATTTGCTCGATGAGTGCGATTAAGTCCTTCTTCATCTGTGGCTTTGCGGCTTTATCGTCAGCGGCCTTCATTGCTGTGATTACGAGTTTCTTGTCGGTCGCTACCAGTACGGTTTTGTCATCGGCAACCGTCAGGTAAAACGGTTCGGGGCGATTCTCAACGGTCACTTTGACGAGCGTGTAGTCGCCTTCGGTGACGATACCGACCTTGTCGCCGTCTTTCTTTGCCGCGACTTTCGCCGCTTCGAAGAGCTTTTCCGCATCGAATTTACCGCGAACGACAATAACGCCTTTCAGGTCTTTTGGGTCTTCACCCCAAACGCCGCCTGTAACGCTATCGATGTCTTTCAGCGGGTCCAATCCGAGTGCCTGAAGCGACTTCTGAGCTTCATTGCCAGCGAGTGTCTGTTTGATCTGTGCGAGGGCGTACTTCTTGATCAGGTCGGACTCGAGGATTTGCTTGATGTTGACGTGAAACACTTGCTCGGTTTCAGTGGGGAGCAGCTTCTCCACATCGGCGGCACGCATCGGGGCGGCGGTCAAGCCGAGTGCGAACATGGCCACGGCAAACAGTTTGCGGCTGACGGTTTTCATGAAATTCCTCAGACATTTTCGCAAGCGAAACCGGCAGACACTCCGCCAGCTTTGCAAAACTACTCGAACTACCTTATCACGTTAGGCAAGGTTTCACAGGGAAGCGAACTTACCGAAGCGATTCCATTTCTCATACTCGCGATTCGACTCGCAAAATTCGTATCATCGCCCGGCAAAATTCAGGCAGATCATCGGGGCCACGACCGGTGACGATGTTGCCATCGACCACGACGGGCAAATCCTTGTAAACCGCACCGGCGGCACGCACATCGTCGCGGATTCCCGGCGAACAGGTGACGGTTCGGCCATCGAGACAGCCTGCACTGATGAGAACTTGCGCACCGTGGCCAATCGCCGCTACCACACCGTCTTGTGCGAATGTACGAGCGACGTCAACAGCCGCTTCGCGGATGCGTAGTTTCTCGCAAGCCAGCCCATCGGGGATCAGTAGCAGATCGTAATCCGATGGAATCACATCGTGGATACGTAGGTTCGGCTCGATTTGGTAACCGTGCATTCCGGTCAGCCCGTGCAAGAGCGGGCTGGCGAGCGTCACGCGAACGCCTTCCTCCCGCAGCCGATACCACGGCAAAAACAGCGTCAAATCCTCGAATTGGTCGGCTACGAATATCAACGCTTTCATGCGGAATCTCGGTTCAGGTAAACTCTTTCGTTGCAGAATGCGATCGCGTAACAATATATTATAACAGTACCGACTGGAATGAGGATGTTCTGCCGATGCCCGATTGGTTATTCTCCACGTGGTATTGGTTTGGAGGGGCGGCGATTGTCGCTGCCGATCTCTGTGCGACGGCTCACGTCATTTTGAACAAACGCGACACGCAAGCAACGATTGGCTGGGCCGGGCTGATTTGGTTCGCTCCGGGCATAGGTTCGGCTTTGTACTATTTTTTCGGAATCAATCGGATCGAACGGAAGGCCAAGCGGTTGAGGCGACGATTCAGACGGAAATCGGACTCCCTATCTTCGTCAGGCACAGAAAATAGCATTCCGCTATTTGTCGGTCACTTGGCACCGCAAGTTCAATTGGTCGGAGCATTAACCGGGCTAACTTTGCTGGGTGGGAATACGATCCGCCCGCTCCATACCGGTGCCGAAGCGTACGCGGAAATGCTCGGAGCGATCGACGGGGCCATCAGTTCGATCGGGATGAGTACCTACCTGTTCGACAACGATACGGTCGGCAAACGCTTTATCGACGCACTCGGGCGAGCGGTGGCGCGCGGCGTGGCGGTCCGGGTGCTGCTCGACGACATCGGCGTGCGTTATTCGCTGCCATGGACCGTCGTTCGGCCGCTGCGCCGAGCCGGTGTCGAGGTGACCCGTTTTCTGCCACAGCTCTTACCGTGGTATTTCACCTATGCGAATTTGCGGAACCATCGTAAGCTGCTCATCGTCGATGGGAAAATCGGATTTACCGGCGGGATGAACATTCGGGCCGCACACGATATGAGCCTGAACCCGAAGTCCTCGATTATCGACATACACTTCCGCCTTGACGGCCCAGTGGTCGCCCATCTGCGAGAGACATTCGCAGATGACTGGGAGTTTTGCACTCGAACCCCCTTGAGAGGAAAGGTGTGGTTCCCGGAACTCGTCGAGTGTGGGTCGATCTTCGCTCGCGGTATTCGCACGGGGCCGGACGACGAGTTCAAACGTTTGCAAGCGGTTTACCTCGGCGCACTGTCTATAGCTCGTTCTTCCGTGCGTATCGTCACCCCGTACTTTCTGCCAGATGAAGCGTTGATCGCAGGATTGAACGTAGCCGCATTACGCGGGGTGAAGGTAGATATTGTGCTGCCAGAGCAGAACAATTTGCGGTTGGTTCACTGGGCGTGTATGGGCCAAATCTGGCAATTGCTCGAACACGGTTGTCGGGTTTGGTTGACACCGCCCCCCTTCTCACACAAGAAGTTGATGATCGTAGACCGCACGTGGGTATTGTTCGGATCTTCGAACTGGGATCCCCGCAGTTTACGGCTGAATTTCGAATTCGACATCGAGTGCTACGACCCCGCACTTGCTAGCCTAATGGACGACGAAATCACGCAGACAATCGGTCGTAGCAAAGAGTTGACTTCTATCAAACTCCGCCGCCGGAATCTGTTGGTGAAATTACGCGACGGGTTGGCGAGATTGCTGACACCGTATTTGTGAGTCGTCCAATTGCATAAGATTTGGCCTCCACACAGGTAAACGAATTGAATTTGACAGACCCAAACCGAGGCCTCAGCTCAGCCGAAGTAATCGACCTTATTGCCCAAGGCCGCACCAACCGCCCTCCGCCATCTGGAGGCGCTGAATACCGACTCATCGCAGTCCGGAATATCTTCACGCCGTTCAACGCTCTCATTGTCCCCGCCGCAATCGCGCTGTTTTTACTCGGCGACCTGCGTGGGGCCTGGGCTGTCAGCGGAATGGCGCTCATCAATGCCCTCATCGGACTCGTACAAGAAGTTCGCGCGAAACGTCACCTCGATCGCCTCGATCTCCTGTCCGAAACGAAGGCGAGAGTCGTACGCGATGGAACGGAACGACTCATCTCGGCTGGCGATGTCGTCTATGGCGATGTCATTAAACTCGTCGCGGGTGAGCCTGTTGTGGCCGACGGGGTCGTATTGACTGCGGAGTTTCTAGAAGTCGACGAAGCGCTTTTGACCGGAGAATCGGACCCGGTTCCGCGGCGATCTGGCGAGCGAATCCTCTCGGGTAGTTTCGCGGTTGCGGGGCAAGGGGCGTATTGTGCGGACGGCGTGGGGGCGGCGTCATTCGCGCACCAGACATCTGCGGCCGCTCGGCAATACCGGCACGCCCCTGGCCCCGTCCAGCAGACCCTAAACACATTGATACGAGTGATGACAATCGCGACAGTAGGGCTTTGCGGAGCCTATGTCATCCTGTATTTCGTTCGAGACTTGCCGACGACTGGCCTCGTCCAGATGGTGGCCGCCACCGTCACGTCTCTGGTTCCCCAAGGCTTGTTGCTGATGACCACTTTGGCCCTGACACTCGGGGCCATGCGGTTGTCGTCGCGCGGTGCGATTGTACAACGGCTCGCCGCAGTCGAAGCGATGGCGTCGATCAACGTGCTTTGCACCGATAAGACCGGGACGATCACCACCAGTCACCTCGCTATCGATCGCGTCGAAGTTATCGCGGGTAATGACACGGAGATACGAGCGAAGCTCCGTTTGTTCGCCTGGGCCACAAGGGATGAGGACAATCGAACGGTTCAAGCTCTTCGAACGACTTTCTCAAAACCGAGTGAGTCGTTCTCGCTAATCGATCAGATACCATTCAAGTCTCAAAGCCGGATCAGCGCGGTGCGGGTTCGTATCGGAGGTGAGGATGAAGTCCTCGTGGTTGGGAGCCCAGAATCGCTTTTACCCCGGTTTACGAAGGCGGAGGCGGAACTCGTCGAGGCCCGCTTTCAGGAATTGCTCTCGTCCGGGCTACGGATACTCGCATTCGCGGCCACAGATCCAGCATCCGATTCAACGGCCACGACATTGTGGGAGGGCAGCCTGCCGACCGACGAACGCTTGCGTCCCCTTGCTCTGATTGCACTGAAGGACGAACTTAGACCCGGTGTCGATCGCGTCCTCGAATCGCTCGCTGCACAAGGCGTCGCGATCAAACTGTTATCTGGCGATCATCCGTTGACTGTGCGGGCGACCGTCTCACGCTTGGATCTCCCGCTCGCTCATGAGTTGGTCCGAACCGGTACCGACCTCGAAGTGGCCACCGATAAAGCCGCGTTCATTGCCGCAACCACCGTATTTGGTCGAGTGACGCCGCAGCAAAAGCTCGACATCATTACGTCGCTTCAAGCAAGCGGGCGACGGGTGGCGATGATTGGAGATGGCGTCAACGATATTCTTTCGATCAAAACGGCCGACTTGGGCGTCGCGATGGGGGCTGGCAGCTCAGCTGCAAAGACCGTCGCCGACCTAGTACTTGAGACGAACAGTTTCGACCTGCTCCCCGTCGCCCTGGCCGAGGGGCGAACGGTTCTGCACAACGTTCGCCGCGCCGCGAAGCTGTTCCTTCTCAAAAACGTGTACACAATTTTGCTGATCCTCACTCTGGTGGGACTCGGCGAGGCGTTCCCTTACCTGCCGCAACAGGTTACACTCCTCAACGTCCTAACCATCGGCGGGCCAGCCATTCTCATCATGCTGTCGAATGTTCCGCCCAAAGTGGCGGTGCGGGCGGCCTTTCTTCCCGAGGTCGGGCGGTTCGTCATAGCGATGGGAGTCGTAATCGGCATTTGCGGTCTGGCGGTGTGGCACTACGACGATGGCGTTGCGGAAAGAAGAACGCTACTGATCACAATGCTGGTTCTTGCCGGGTTGGGGAACGTGGCGCTCGTCGGCGAAGCGGATCGGCGGCTGCTCGCGTGGACAATATTCGCGATGTTGCTGTACTTGATCGCGATGTACATCGAGCCGCTTTCATACTTTTTCGTCCTCACGCCACTCACCGTCGGAAAATGGCTGGTGGTCATAATCGCGGCAGTCATTGGGGTCTCGACCGGATGGCTAATCACTCGCCGTCAAACGGAAATCGACCACCAGCGGTAAGTGATCCGACGCCTCCTTTGCCAATGGTGTCCGAACCACCCGTACCTCGTTGACCCGAACCCCATTTCGGTGGAACGCTTTATCTACGGCTAACATAGATAAGAATGCCGGGAACGACCGGAACCGCGACGGAGGTCGCGTCGCATCTTCGAACCCGTGATCGGCGAGGGCAGCCGTAGCGAGTTGATTTTGCCAATCGTTGAAGTCTCCCACGATCAGTGTTGGCAATCTCGCTGCTTCGCGAAATTGATGGTGCGATAATAGTTTTTCGACCTGCCAGTGCCGCTCGCGGTTCCGGAGACCGAGATGCCAATTCGCGACTTGTAGCGGTCCATCGGGAGTCTCCAGAATGACGACCTGCGCCCCTCGGGGTTTCCATCGTCCCCACCGCAAGCAAAGCGGGTAAGAGTCCACAACGGGCCATCGGGAAAGGATCAGGTTCCCGTATCCGCCTTCTCGGTAATTAACGTTCATTTGAAATACGTGTGCAGACGATGCAAAGCGATCCGTGAGTATCTTCGGTTGGTCGTCGTGAAGTGTCCGGCGAGCATGTCGGGTGACCTCTTGAAGGCAGATGAGGTCCGGGTTCTCGTGCTCGATAACACGCGCGACGCGGTCTAGGTCGTACCTTCGGTCTAGCCCTCCGATTCCTTTGTGAATGTTATAACTGATCAGCCGCATCTTCGATCTCGTGATGAGTGGCAAACTTCCGTAAAATTCGTTCGTTCTTATTTTACGCTCGTATCGAACCTCGAACTCGTTTATAGTTATTCAGGTTGTTCTGCCTGCGCGCCGCATCGCTGTGAAAATGTTACCCACCCCGCTTGTTCTGCCTATTCAGCACGAATCGCCCAGGGTATTGATAACTATTGTTCACTCGTGCAGGTGACGTGTCGTACCGTCGCTCCATCCGCTTCGGTGTCGTCCCCGGTGTTCTCCCCAGCACCGGAGTAATGAGGGCACGCATACACCACGGGGCATTTGAGAAGCCGACGCGAGTGCCGATTATGGATGTCACCTCTGCCAATGTGGGAATGTCGCGGTATCAGTTCCTGTCGAACCTCGTTCATAGCCGACTGCTGTCGGATGTGGAGGTCGATCAGTTGACGGCGACGCACCCCGATGCGGACGCGATCGGTCTGGCCAGTCTGTTGACGAGGGCAGGGACGCTCAACGATTACCAGATCGAAGCGCTTCACCAGGGGCGTCAGGCCGAGTTGCGAATCGGCAATTACGACATCCTCGATAAACTCGGCGCGGGCGGTATGGGTACGGTGTTCAAGGCACGCCATCGCCGGATGAAGCGCATCGTGGCATTAAAAGTGCTCGCCAAGAATCTCTGCACCGATAATTTGTTCATCCAGAGGTTCCAGCGCGAAGTCGAAACGATCGCGCGGCTGAGCCATCCGAACATCGTGATGGCCTACGATGCTGATGAGGACGAGTGCGGTCACTTCCTCGTAATGGAGTTCGTCAACGGTCGCGATCTCACGTCCCTCGTGGAAAAGTCGCACCCGGTGCCCGTCTGGCAGGCGGTCGATTCGATCCTCCAGGCGGCACGCGGTCTCGGTTATGCGCACGCGCAGGGCATCATCCATCGCGATATCAAGCCCGCAAACTTGCTTCGCGAAACTACCGGCATGATCAAAGTCACCGACCTCGGCCTGGCACGATTGAGCGGCGCGTGTCCGGAAGGCAGTGGCCTTACGCAAGCCGGGGGCGTGCTCGGGACGGTCGATTACATGTCGCCGGAACAAGCCGTCGATTCGACGACGATCGATCACCGTGCAGACATCTACAGTCTCGGCGCGACACTGTATTACCTGCTGTCCGGCCAACCACCGTACACGGGCAAGACGATCATGGCGATCTTGCTGAAACACCGTGAAGGCGTCGTTCCTCGCATTGATGCGGTACGTACGGATGTGCCACCAGCTATCGATGAAGTTTACGTCAGAATGATGGCAAAATCGGTGACAGAGCGTTATCAGTCGATGGGCGAAGTGGTCACCGCACTCGAGGCGATTCTGCTTCAATTGGGCGGCAGTCCCGTCGTGGCCAGTACCGGTGCGCCGTCGCTCAGCGGGGTTCTCGCGTCGGGTTCGTCGGTTGCCGTGAATGGCTCCACCTCGACGACAACCGTGGCACAACCGGCTTCACTCTCGGTGGTAGTGGTCGAACCGTCGCGGGTGCAATCGGGGATCATCCGGAAATATCTCGACTCACAAGATATTATCACGGCCGCCGTGGTTGCGACGGGGAAAGATGCGATTGAGGCTGCATTGACGAACAAGCCGGATGCGATCGTTTGTGCAATGCACCTCGCCGATATGACGGGCATCGAACTCGCGAAGCAACTCCGCACGCAAGTGAAAGAGCACCCACCCGGATTCGTGCTGATATCCTCGACCGATAGCGATGCGGCAAACAACACGGCACTGAGCCAGATGCACCGGGTGATACTGCTTTACAAGCCGTTTACACCGGAGCAACTCGTTCAGGCACTAAACGTCGTGACGGGAAAATCGCTCGTCGTGAAGGCAAGTGGCTCGTCTCCGGGGATGTCGATCGTCCGGCCATCGGGTAACTCAAGTTTGCTCCTGCCGACGAAGCGCGACCGCAGCACGCTCCGCGTTCTGATCGTCGACGACATGCCATCGGCACGCAGCAACGAACGCGCGGTGTTGCAGTCGCTCGGGTTCTTGCATTTCGTCGAAGAACCCGATGGCACGCAGGCGATTGCAGCCGTCTCGCGTGAGTCGTTCGATTTGATCGTCACCGATTACAACATGCCGAACATGGACGGCCTCGGCCTCGTGCGGTTCCTGAAACAGTACCCGCCAGCGGCGGCCATCCCCGTGATGATGGTGACCTCCGAAAACGATCCCGCGGTGCTCGACCCCGTTCGCAAGTTGGGCGTCGCGGCGATCTTCGCAAAAGCGTTCCCCCGCGACGCCGTGAAGCGAGTGGTCGACCAATTGTTCGGGGGATGATACCTGTGAATGCTTGCGTTTCCAAAGCCCGGTTTTCCGACCTGCATGGCCGGTTAAATCAGCCCAAGGCAACGCCTTTGGTAGCCGGTTACATGCGAGTTCCGAAATGAATGAAGTCATCCGTGAGTTTCTGCTCGAGACGCACGAGAACCTTGCGCAACTCGATAGCGATCTCATCACGCTCGAAGACGATCCGACCGAACGCGAGACGTTGGCTCGCGTGTTTCGCACGCTGCACAGTATCAAAGGCACTGCCGGTTTCGTTGGCTTGGCGAAACTGGAAAGCGTTGCGCACGCGGCCGAGAGTTTGCTCAGTCGGCTTCGGGCGGGCGATTTTCGCTTCAATCGGGCCATCGCCAGCGCATTGCTCGGCGTCGTCGATGCGGTCCGGCAAATTCTCGGAAGCATCGAATCGAACGGCGACGAAGGCACCGGCGACTATCACGCGACAATCGTGAAACTCGAACGACTACGCGCCGCGGGCGGTGTCGACGAAGTCGAACCATCCGGAACGGTTTCGAGCCAATCGACCGTTCGTGCGGCGGCCCCCAAATCGAATCTCAGCACGATTTCGCCCCCGCCGGCAGCGACGAATTTGTCTACGATTGGCGCGCCGTCGCAGTTCGCCGGCAAGCCGGTGAACGCGACTATCGAACGGCATAAACTCGACGAAGCCCCGCTGACCGAAGTCGCCGAACCCCGCACATCGACCGTCGCCGACAGCACGATCCGCGTCGATGTCGGATTGCTCGACAAGCTTATGAATCTGGTCGGCGAGATGGTCATCGCACGCAACCAGGTCATGCAATACAGCAGTACACTCGAAGACAATTCGTTCATCGGTACCGTGCAGCGGCTCAACCTGCTGACGACCGAATTGCAAGTCAACGTGATGAAGACGCGGATGCAGCCGATCGGCAACGTCTGGAGCAAGTTTCCGCGCGTCGTTCGCGATTTGTCCATCGCTTGCGGCAAAAAAGTCCGTTACGTAATGGAAGGCCAGGAGACCGAACTCGACAAGACCATCATCGAGGCGATCCGCGACCCGCTGACGCATATGGTCCGGAACGCTGTCGATCACGGCATCGAAAAACCCGACATTCGCGTGCGAAACGGCAAGCCACCCGAAGGGAAGTTGCATCTGCACGCTTTCCACGAAGGAGGCAAGGTCATCATCGAAATCATCGACGATGGTGGCGGCATCGATCCACAACGGGTTCGCAGCAAGGCAATTTCCTCGAAGCTCATCACGGTCGAAGAATCCTCGAGAATGACCGACCGCGAACTCATCAACCTCGTGTTCCTGCCTGGATTTTCCACGACCGACAAAGTGACGAACTTCTCGGGCCGGGGCGTCGGGATGGATGTCGTTCGTACGAATATCGAAAAGATCGGCGGTACGGTCGAAATCGACAGCCGCCTCGGCCACGGCACGCAGGTCAAACTGAAAATCCCGCTGACGCTCGCGATCATCCCGGCACTGACGATCACCAGTGGCGGCGATCGCTACGCGATACCCCAGGTCAGTCTGCTCGAGTTGCTTCGACTTGAAGGCGAACAGATCGCGAACCGCATCGAACAAATCCACGGCTTCCCCGTTTATCGTTTACGCGGGAACCTTTTGCCGTTGGTGTATCTGAACGAGCAACTCCGGATCGATGCCCCCCGACACGCGCCGGGCGAGGTCAACATCGTCGTGCTGCAAGCCGACGATCGCCAGTTCGGCCTCGTCGTCGATGCGATCCACGATACCGAAGAAATCGTCGTGAAGCCGCTACAGAAACATCTCAAAGGCATTGATGTGTTCGCCGGAGCGACAATCATGGGCGATGGCCGCGTCGCGCTCATTCTCGATATTCTCGGCGTCGCGCAACGTGCAAATGTCGTCTCTGCCACGCGGGGCCGGGCACTCGCCGACAAGACCACGGTTTCAGTCGGTGAAGCCGTCGCCGAACGCTATTCGCTACTGTTGTTCACCACGGTTGGCGGCGGCCGGATGGCGGTTCCGCTGTCGATGGTTGCCCGGCTGGAAGAGTTCCCGGCTTTCCTCATCGAGCGGGCCGGGCCGCGGAGCGTGGTGCAGTACCGCGGTGCAATTTTGCACCTCATCGATGTCTCAAAAGAGCTTCGCAGGTTGGCGAAGCCACCGTCGCGAAATGGGAACGGAACGCGGCGGAAAATTGCAAGCGTTACATCCGTATCGAACGACTCGGGCACGGAAGGGACGACCGCTATGCAAGTCGTGGTGTACGCCGGTGCGGAGGGCCAGGTCGGGCTGATCGTGGAAAGCATACTGGACATCGTCGAAGACGAAATCGCGGTGCAATCGCAGGCGAATCGCCCCGGCGTTTTGTACACCGCCATCGTTCACGGCCGGGTGACGGAGTTTTTGGATATCGAAAAGCTGATTCAATCCACGAATCTCTCGATTGGCCCACGGGCTGAGAGTGCGTTGGTTTAACGGATCGGGGAGACCGCAGCGATGGCCGAAACGCGTCAGTTTTGTACCTTCACGCTCGCCGATCAATACTTCGGACTGGAAGTGTTGAAGGTGCAAGAGATCATGCGCTATCAGGAGATGACGCGGGTGCCGCTCGCGCATACTGTGGTTTGCGGATTGATCAACTTACGCGGGCAGATCGTCACGGTGATCGACCTGCGAAAGCGGTTGGATATGCCGAATCGCCCCGCCGACCTTGAGCCGGTGAACGTCGTCGTCCATACCGACGATGGCGCGGTGAGCCTGCTCGTCGACGAAATTGGCGACGTGCTCCAACTGGATGAAATTTCATTCGAGCGGCCGCCCGAAACGCTTCGCGGCACGGCACGCGAATTGATTACCGGCACCTATAAGCTCGAAGACCGCTTGCTGTTGATACTCGATCCCGAGCGAACGGTATCGCTCCCCACAGGCAACCGCGAGTTCGCTCACTAGGCCATTTAACACAACGTGGGGAAACGACACCCCGAACGGAAATGCTCCGCACCATGGCCACACCCGCAAATCGCGAGAGCCGCAAGGCACCGCGAACCCCAACGAAACCCGTGCCGATACCCCCTTTGGAGATTCAAACCGTGTCCGTTGCCAATCCCGAAACTGCGAACGGCATATCCGCCGAGTTTCTCGCCGCCGCCCTCGGCGACGTGCAGGCGAACATTATGATCGCGGATACGTCCATGACGATCGTGTACATCAACGACAAGGCAATCGAAACGCTTCGCGAGATCGAAGGTGAAATTCAAGAAGCCTTCGGTGTGGAAGTCGACGACATCCTCGGTTCGTCGATCTACACGTTCTACAAAGACAAACGTCGTGTGGAGAAGATCCTGAAAAGCCCCAAGTCGATGCCGCATACAACTGAATTCACCTTCGGGAAGGTCACTCTGCAAGCGAAAATCCACGCAATTACGGCCAACAGCCCGCAGCCGCTCGGGTACGTCGTCGCGTGGGAAGACGTGTCGTACCGCCAACTCCTCGAGGCCGACTACGCCGGGCAGATCACGGCGATTGGCAAATCGCAAGCGGTGATCGAGTTCGAACTGGATGGAGAGATCATCACAGCCAACGACAATTTTCTGCGGGCTGTCGGTTACACACTCAACGAAATTCAGGGTCGTCACCATAGCATGTTCGTTGAAGAATCGATGCGCACGAGCAGCGAATATCGCGATCTCTGGGCGAGGCTCGGTCGCGGTGAGTATCAGACGGGAGAGTACAAACGCATCGCGAAGAACGGTAAGGAAGTTTGGATTCAAGCGAACTACAACCCGATCCTCGATAAAAACTCTAAACCGTTCAAGGTAGTCAAGTATGCCACCGACATTACCGAAGCCAAACGACATAGCGCCGACAACAAGGGACAAATCGCCGCCATCGGCAAAGTTCAGGCAGTCATCGAGTTTAACATCGACGGAACAATTCTGGTCGCAAACGATATTTTCCTAAGCGTGATGGGGTATCGGCTCGATGAGATTCGCGGCCGCCACCACAGCATGTTCCTCGAGCCGAGCTACGTTACGTCGTCCGAGTATCGCCAGTTCTGGATCGACCTCGCAGCCGGGCGTCAGAACACCGCCCGGTTCAAACGCATCGGCAAGGGTGGCAAGGAAGTCTGGATTCAAGGTTCGTACTTCCCCATCTTGGACATGACCGGCAAACCGTTCAAAGTTGTGAAGTATGCTTCGGACATCAGTCAATTGAAGCGGATCGAGTCTTCCCTCGAGGAAACGGTCCAAACTCTCGCCAGTTCGGCCCGCGAACTGACTGCGGTCAGTCAACAGATGGCATCCAACGCCGAGGAGACCGCCTCACAAGCGAACGTCGCATCGGCTGCAGCGGAGCAGGTCAGCCACAATGTGTCGACGGTATCGACTGGCACGGAAGAGATGGGCGCGAGCATTAAGGAAATCGCCAAGAGTGCCAACGAGGCGGCCCGCGTGGCGACATCCGCCGTGAGAGTCGCCGAGAAAACGAACGCCACGGTCGCGAAACTCGGTACGTCGAGCGCCGAGATTGGCAACGTGATCAAGGTGATTACCTCGATCGCACAGCAAACGAACTTGCTCGCATTGAACGCGACGATCGAGGCGGCCCGTGCCGGAGAAGCAGGCAAAGGATTCGCCGTGGTGGCGAACGAAGTGAAGGAACTCGCCAAACAAACCGCGAAGGCAACGGAGGAAATCAGCCGCAAAATCGAGGCCATTCAGGGCGATGCAAAAGGGGCTGTTGAGGCGATTGCGAATATCAGCAACATTATCAACCAGATTAACGACATTCAAAATACAATTGCAAGTGCCGTCGAAGAACAAACCGCGACGACAGGGGAAATCAGTCGCAACGTCAACGAGGCTGCGAAAGGGAGTAGCGAAATCGCGAGGAATATTCTCGCGGTAGCCAGTGCAGCACGGGGCACCACCGAGGGGGCGGCGAACACGAAAACCTCGGCCGACGAACTCACGCGGATGGCTGTCGACCTTCAGAATCTGGTGACGCAGTTCAAACAGGGATGAGCGAACGATGCGGAAGATTCGCGTACTCGTCGTCGACGATTCGGCCATCGTCCGGCGTGCGGTATCGGACGAACTTGCACTCGATCCGGAGATCGAAATCGCGGGTACGGCTTCAAACGGCCAGATCGCGCTCGCCAGGATGACGCAGGTAAACCCGGACTTCGTTCTGCTCGATGTGGAGATGCCCGTTCTCGATGGTTTGAAGACGCTCGCCGAGTTAAAGAAAACGCATCGCAGCATACCGGTGATGATGTTCAGTTCGCTCACCGAACGCGGTGCGGATGCGACGCTCGACGCCTTGATGCTCGGCGCGGCGGGTTACTTCACGAAGCCGAACAGCGGCGGTATCGAGGAGTCGCGACGGATCATCCGGGAGCAGCTTCTCCCTCAAATCAAAGCGATCTGCGCGGCAAATCTCGCAAAATCCGCGCCCGCTCGCCCGGCTGACACGCCGGTGTCACCGCTTCCCCGCCCTACCCCGTCGGGCGTTGTCGATATCGTCGCGATTGGCGTTTCGACCGGCGGTCCCAACGCGCTTCTGGAACTCTTCCGCAACATGCCTGCCGACCTTCCCGTACCGATCGTGATCGTGCAACACATGCCACCCGTGTTCACGAAACAACTTGCGAACCGCCTGACGGCGAACTCGAAGATCGTCGTTGAAGAAGCGACATCGGGGGCAATGCTCGAACCGGGCCGTGCCTGGATTGCCCCGGGTGACAGCCACATGACAGTCGTCCGACAGGGGCTGCGTCAAATAATAGTTCTCGATAAGGAACCGCAAGAAAACTCCTGCCGTCCCTCCGTCGATCCGCTGTTTCGATCCGTTGCAAAAGTATTCGGTGGGCAGACGCTGGCAATCATCATGACAGGTATGGGATCGGATGGGTTACGCGGTTGCGAAGCGATCAAGGCAATGGGCGGTCAGGTTCTGATTCAGGACGAAGCCTCGTCGGTCGTCTGGGGGATGCCGGGAAACGTCTCGCGTGCAGGACTCGCGGACAAGGTGATACCCCTCGCTCTGATCGGCCCGGAAATCGTACGTCGTGTGTTGCGGACCAAGGACTGAGGTCGAAGATGACGGAACAGGACTATGCGTTCGTCGTGAAACTTCTCGAGGAACGGACAGCCATCGTTCTCGATCCCGGGAAGGAATATCTCGTGGAGAGTCGACTCACGCCTGTGGCTTTGCGTCACGGTTTGACGACGGCGACCGAGTTCATTCAAAAATTGCGCAGCTCCGGCGGAACGGCGTACATTGCCGATCTCATCGAAGCGATGGTCACGACGGAGACTTCGTTCTTTCGCGATGTCCACCCGTTCGAGACACTCCGGAAAACCGTGTTGCCCGATCTGCTGCGGTCGCGATTGCCCGAACGCGAGTTGAACATCTGGTGCGGGGCGAGCGCGAGCGGGCAGGAGCCGTATACGATCGCGATTCTCATCCGCGAGCACTTCCCGGAGTTACTCGGCTGGACCGTGAACATACTCGCGACGGACATTTCGACCGAGATGCTGAAGCGAAGTGTCGAGGCGCGTTACACGCAGTTGGAGGTGGGCCGCGGACTGACACCCGCCTTGTTGAGCAAATATTTCCGTCAGGACGGGTTCCACTGGATACTCCGCGACGACATCCGCAGAATGGTGCGGTTCCAGCAAATCAACCTCGCGCAGCCGTGGCCGCAGATGCCGATGTGGGACATCATCCTCATTCGTAACGTGATGATCTACTTCGAAGTCGAAACCAAGAAGGCGATCCTTCGCCGCGTCTCGAAAGTCCTCCGCCCCGATGGCTTGCTGATTCTGGGCGGTGCCGAAACGACGCTCAACCTCGACTCGTCATATCAGCGCGTCGATCATTTGAAGTCCGGTTTCTATCGCCTCGGCGACAAATCCTAGTTCGAACGCCGCACCCGATAGAGGGCGACGCGGTCGTATTGTTTGTCGAGTGAGTGGACGCCGACGGCTTCGGCGGCGAATTGTTTTTGACATCGCATTGTCAGTAGCGCGGCAAACGGTTCGCTCGCATATGCGCAACCGCGCACAGTCACCGGCTCGATGCGTGCCGCGCGGTTTACGTGTTGTCCGGCAAACTCGGAGCGTTCGCGAAACAAGTTGGGCAGTTCGAAAACGGGGCCAGCATGAAGCCCCACGCGGAACGGATTCGTTGTGCCCAGATCGTATTCGGACCATTTCGGTTGCTTGCCAAAAGTCGGATCGACGAGCTCCATCGCGAACGCCGTGGCGTCACTGGCATCGTCGAAAACAACGTACAAACCATCGCCCCAGGAGTTCGCGTACTTCGCTTGGAGTCCGATATCCGATGCGAACAACATGCGAAGGTAATTGCTGTATTCCAACAGAAAACGCGATAAATCCCACTCGGATATTTTGCTGAAACCTGCGACGTCCGCGAACAGCATCGCCTTGACCGGTCGCTGGAGGCTGCCCATCGGGGCCGGTGCAGCAATTTTTTCGCTGAGTCTTGGTACGATCGGCGTGTGTTGAATTCGAAGTGGTCCTAAGTCGATTTCCACGGACTCATGGCAGGCATCCCTCCACGATTGCTCGAACGATTCCGCACCGCCCGCCTGTCCGGACATTGTCCGGTCGATCAGGATCAGCGCTTTCGGTGCCGATACCCGCTCGCGTGCCCGCATCACCGCAAGGCCCTGTATCATCTGGTTCGTAAATGCGTACAGCCCTTCGCTTCCGAGGTACGGCTCGCTCGTAGCCAGTTGTACGTTGCTCGCGGGAAGTTTATCGATGGCTTCGAGAACATCGTCGAACCTGCGACGCCATTTCCGCCACGCCTTGGAATCTTGTCCGTAATCGACGCTCGTCCGGAAAAAGTCGTGCTGGGCGAACGGCAACACGATGTGCAACTCGGCCTGGCGTTCGATCATCGCCTCTGCGAATAAAATGTCGCCGCCGCAGCCGAGCGAGCAATATCCGACCTTCGCGTTCAGCGTTTCGAGTTGTTTCACGATCGCTGATTTTACAGCCACAATCAGCGGTTCGCTGTTCGGGAAACGGTGTGGGTACCCTTTCTCGATTCGTTCGGGAGAATCGACCATATGCCCACTGAAAACGATGACGCTGCCCAGATACTCGTCGAGAAATAACGCTTCGGCCCCTCTTACGGTGTCCATCAAAAGATGATAATTATTTCGAAGCGAAGCGAGATCGCCGAGCCGACCTTGTGCGACGGCCATATCGACCGCAGCTTTGTACCACTTGGTCGATTCCTCGGTGTGGCCGAGCAGCATGTTCGCCTCGCCCATTGTCGCTGACAGCCACATGTCACTGGCCGAAGGGATGATGCCACGCGACGCGATTCGATTCAGGACTTCGTTCGCTAATTCGCTCGATTTTGCTTCGTAACCAGCGATACGCCACATCGTGGCGGCGTTAATCATCGGGAACGTACCGCCGTCTGGCATCGCAGCGACGCCCGGCAAACCTGCGGCTTTCTCGTACCACTCAGCCGATTCCTTCGCTCGAGTCGGATCGCGTCGTGTGCAATCCTTAAGTATTCGCCCCTTCAGCGCGATGATGTCCATGCGCAATTTCGTATCGATATCGGTAGGTAGCTCGGCTTCCGGATTGGGGTCGGTTACTTTCTTCAACAATGGTTCAAGCAGTGATTCTGCATATTGCGTGCTGCCTCCGCGCACCGCCGCAAGCGCGAGTTGATATTGAAGCCGCGAGTTATCTTTGAGATACCTTTCCCCTTCGCGGGCCAGTTCCAATGCCCGACCGGGGTGCCCTTGCTCGATTAGTTTTTGGGTGAACGACGTGTAGAGTTCCGGGTGCATTTCCCATATGGTTTTGTCCGGGCTGCGGCATTCTTCGAGCAATCGCTCCACAACAACATCCGACCGATTCAGCCGGTCGAGAATCTCTTGCAGCGTCATCGGCAACTCCATTGAAACCATTTGAAACGCCCCGCGATTGTCCATCTCGGAGCGCGATCGTTTGCTATTCGTCGTCGTCTTTCAACTCGGATTTCGCCACGATCTGCTGTTGGACGCTCGCAGGAACAGGGTCGTAGTGGCTGAGTTCCATCGAGTACGATCCGTGCCCTTGTGTCAACCCGCTTAGCACGGTGCAGTAGCGTGAAACCTCGGAGAGCGGGGCGCGGGCGTGAATGATCGTGGCATCCGCGGAGAGCGTTTCCTGATTCTCGATATGGGCCCGTCGCGTCGGCAGGTCGACCAACACCGCGCCGGTGTACTTTGTGGGGATCGTGATTTCGAGTTTCACCACCGGCTCGAGTAACGATGGTTGCGCCGTCAGAAACGCTTTTTTGAATGCCTGCCGTGCAGCGGTTTTGAATGCGGCATCGGTTGAATCGACGTCGTGATATTTCCCGAAGTGGACCTCCACCGCGACATCCTGAATGCGGTAACCGGCCAGTACACCTCGCTCCATCATTTCCTTGCAACCTTTCTCAATGGCGGGCAGAAAATTGTTTGGGATCGTACCGCCGACGATATGGTCGATGATCGCGAAGTTCATCAGCGGGTCGTAGTGGACGGAACGCATTTTCTCGAAGTTCGACTTGTTCGCGAAGTTCGCTTCGAGTTGTTCCTGCGTCTTGATCTCACGCGGTAACGGGTACAACCGCATATGAACTTCGGCGAACTGACCACGACCGCCGGTCTGCTTCTTGTGCTTGTAGTCGGCCTCCGCTTTCGTGCCGATCGTCTCACGGTACGGAACCTTTGGCTCCTTCGTAATCAGGTCGAGATCGTAGCGATGCTTCAACCGTTCCTGCACGATATCTAGGTGCAGTTGGCTGACGCCGCACATCACCATTTCGTGCGTCTGCGGGTCTTGCGTGATCTTCACCGTCATGTCTTCTTCGGCGATTTTGTGCAAACCCGTGGCAATCTTTTGCTCGTCGCCGCGATGTTTCGGCATGACAGCTACGCCGTACATCGGTACGGGAAAATGCATGTCGGCGACCATCGGCGCATCGGCCCGGAACGCGATCGTATCGCCGATATGCAAGTCGTCAACCTTCGAAACCGCCACGATGTCCCCCGGCACCGCTTCGTGAATCGGCACATGCATTTTGCCGTTCATCTGGAGCAGTTGACCGACGCGAATCGACTTGCCATTGTTCAAGTCGATGATCGTGTGGTTGGGCGTCAGCACGCCGGAGAGCACGCGAATAAAACTCAGGTGCCCGACGTAGCGATCGTTGACGACCTTGAACACGTGCCCGAGGAATTCGGATGCCTCGGTCGGCTCGGCGAGCTTTGTCGTTCCGTTCGAACCGAACGATAATCCTTCGAGTTTCTTGCGGCTGACACTCGGCGAAAGGCCGTACTTCTCGAGTGCCTCGAGGAGTTCCTTAATGCCGCGATCGCGTTTCGCCGAGGTACAGAATATCGGCACGACGTACCCCATGAGCAAGCAATGCGGCAACGCCTCTTCGAGTTCCGCATCGCTGATCGTGCCGTCGTTGAGATACTTGTCCAGAAGCAGTTCGTTGACTTCGACGACGGCTTCAATGAGTTGCGTACGGGCTTCGCGCTGATCGTACGGGAACGTCGTTGGCACGTTGGTCGACTTGTGAACAATGTCGATAACGCCGGAGAAATTCGCACCGAGATTGTTCGGCATGTTGAAGAGCACGCAATTTTTGCCGAACGCTTCTCGGATCGAATCGACGACGCTGGAAAATTGTACGCCGTCCGCGTCGATTTTGTTGATGACGAACGCCCGGGCGAGGCCGCGTTTGCCCGCTTCGAAGAACATACGCCGCGTATCGACTTCGATGCCATTCACCGCTGACACCACGATGACAGCGGTCTCGACGGCGGACATCGCTTCGAGTGCCGCACCGATGAAATCGGGCGTGCCGGGCGTGTCGAGAATGTTCAGGTGTTTGCCGCCGTGGTCGGCGTGCAGGACGTGCGTAACGATGCTGAAATGGTGGCGTTTTTCGTCTTCGTCGATGTCGCCCGCCGAGGTGCCATCGTCGACGCTCCCGAGCCGATCGACTGCGTGGGCTTTAAAAAGGAGCGCGTCGGCAAGGCTGGTTTTGCCCGCAGAACGATGCCCGACGAGCGCAATATCGCGCACGTCGTCGACCATATGCTTGTTCATGAAAACCTCCCGTGGGAAACGGGCCGCAGCCATTGCTGGGGCCTTCACCGCAGGTGGCTCACAGTGGCGCGAGCGCGGCACGTTCCGTCTGGAGAGGCGGTCGGTCGTGTGCGTCAGAGGAGTCGCCTTACATCGTTGCATCCTTCGAATGTTGGGAACCGACACGCACGGCTTCGCGCAAATCGATCGTATTTTCGTAAAGCGCCCGGCCAATGATGCAGCCGAACAACGCCATCGCTGACAGCCGGGTGACATCGGCCATGTTCGTAACGCCCCCCGAAGCAATCACGGGCAGTTTCATCGCGGCTTGCATCTCGGCGAGGCCCTCAAAGTTCGGCCCGCTCATCATGCCGTCTTTCGCGATGTCCGTATAAACGACTGCCGCGAGTGGAGAGGCTTCGACCCGCTTGGCGAGTTCCGTTGCCTTCGTGCTCGATGTTTCGAGCCAACCTTCGGTGGCCACGTAACCGTTGCGGGCATCGACGCCGAGGACGATCCGGTCCGGATAACGATCCGCCATGCGGCAGACCCAATCGGGATCTTGCAGCGCCCGCGTACCGAGTACCGCCCAGCGAACGCCCCAGGCGAATACCGTTTCGAGGTCGGCTTCGGTACGAATCCCACCGCCGAGTTGGCACGGTACACCGGCGGCACGGACTGCCTTGCGTATCGCATCGGCGTTGATCGGCTTCCCCGCTTTCGCGCCATCGAGATCGACGAGGTGAACGCGATCCACTCCGCACTCGGCCCACTTCTTCGCGATGCTCGACGGGTCGTTCGAGAACACGGTTTCTTGCGCGTAGTCACCCTGCCGCAGCCGCACGCACTGCCCGCCGAGAATATCGATTGCCGGATAAATAATCACAAAAGACTCCGAAGCAGACATTCGAGAAACCGCTGTCTTATCGAGTCCGGTTCGTGTCGTCGTGGCGGAGTGGATTTCCCAACGTGCATCGTGACGGGTATCGAAGGTGGATGCAAGCAGGTTCCGGTAGTCACGCGATCTTTTCCGCGCCGGAGTAGACGGCCTGAACCTGCCATTCGGAATTCATCACTGCGAAGTCGGCCCGTTTTCCGACTTCAATGCTGCCGAGTTCGCGTTTGAGGCCAATAATCGTGGCGGGTGTGAGACTCGCCATGTGGATAATTTCGTGTGCGGGTGCGCGGGTGGCGCGCATCATCGTGCGAATGCAATGATCCATCCCCATGACGGCGGAAGCGAGCGCAGTTCCATCGAGTGTGACGCCGACACCATG
>Ga0105044_10003817_pt1 | contig 20649 bp, 16 predicted proteins | sample MAT01_FD_78092 | JGI IMG/M metagenome (GOLD analysis project Ga0105044, IMG submission 78092) | Freshwater microbial communities from Lake Fryxell liftoff mats and glacier meltwater in Antarctica - MAT-01 | ecosystem: Environmental > Aquatic > Freshwater > Ice > Liftoff microbial mat | place...
AACCCGCGCGAGGTGTTTGCGTATGACGACAAGTGGCAGCTTGTGGCGGTGTTCAATCAGGGGCCGGTGGAGAGTGGAACGGGGGGGCCAGGAACAGCGGCGCGGCCGCCGCCGGTGCTGAAAGAGCGGTACGGTTATCACGCAGCGGGATTGCGGGATTGCGGGATTGCGGGATTGCGGGGGGACGGGAGGACGGCTTTGGAAAGCGGACAGGGTGACGGCGGCCGCGCGGGAACTGGCGGGGCGAACGGGGGCGGTTGCAGGTACACTGTGCGAACTATGAAGAACACGATTGGCTGCGTTGTTGTGCTGGGAATGGTGGCGGGCTCAACGCTGGGCGTGGCGGGCGGCAGGGCGCTTGGGGATGTGCGGTTGCCGGCGTTAATGAGTGATGGCATGGTGCTGCAGCAGGGCGGATCGGCACGCGTATGGGGCTTCGGACGGCCGGGGGAGGTGGTGACGGTGACGGCGACGTGGCCGGCGGCGAAGGATGTGAAGTGGACGGGGACGGTGGGGAAGGACGGGCGGTTTTCGGTAATGGTGGATGTGCCGAAGGTGGATGGGAAAAGTTGCGGGCCGTTTGTGGTGACGGTGGCAGGGGATACGAGCAAGGTGATCAGTGATGTGCTGCTGGGGGAGGTGTGGGTGGCATCGGGGCAATCGAACATGGAGTGGCCACTGACGGCGACGACGGATGGGGACAAGTTCATCAAGAGTGCGGGCGATCCGCAGATGCGGCTGTTTAATGTGAACAACGCGGTGTCGCTGCACCCGCTGATGGAGTGCACCGGCACTATCTCGGTGGGCGGGCCGGGCGGCGGGCCGGGGGGCGGTTGGGCGGCGGCAAGCCCGGCGACGGTGCCGGGTTTCAGCGGGGTGGCGTATCACTTTGCGCTGGAGCTGCGGGCACGGCTGGGGGTGCCGGTGGGGATCATCGAGAGTGATTGGGGCGGGACGCGGTGTGAGGCGTGGACGCCGCTGGATGATCTGGCGAGCTTTGGGGCGTTTGCGGGAGAGATCGCAGAGGTGAAGGCGGCGGCGGATCCGCAGCAGCGCGACGGCGCGGCGGGCATGGCGGCGTGGTGGAAGCGGATTGATGGGCTGAAGGTGAGCGGGGGGAGCGGGGGCGGCGCGGCGGTGGGACGCGAGTGGATGAAGGCGGAGTTTGACGCCAAGGACTGGAAACCGATGACGCTGCCGACGACGTTCAAGGCCGACGGCCTGAACACCTTTGACGGCGCGGTCTATCTGCGGCGGAGCGTGGAACTGCCGGCGGGGGCGGCGGGCAAAGAGGGAACGATTTCGCTCGGCCCGATCGACGACCGCGACGAGGTGTTTGTGAACGGGGTGAGCGTGGGCAAGACGATCGTTGACGGGGCGTGGAACAGCCCGCGGACGTATCTGGTTCCCGCTGGCGTGCTCAAGGCGGGGAGCAATGTGGTGGCGATCCGGGTGGTGGATACGTCGGGTCCGGGCGGGCTGGGTGGCACGGAGGAACAGATGAAACTGGGTGGCGGTAGCGGAGCGGGGGCGTGGTCGGTGTCGCTGGCGGGGCCGTGGGTGTATCGGCGCGGGGCGAGCATGGCGGAGATCGGTTCTGATGAAGCGGTGACGGCGGTGGGGCCGAACACGCTGAGCGCGCTGTACAACGCGATGATCGCTCCGATTGCGCCGATGACGGTGAAGGGTGCGATTTGGTATCAGGGGGAGAGCAATCGCGGGGCGGCGGTCGACTATGGGCAGACGTTTCCGCGGATGATTGAGTCATGGCGGAAGGCATTTGCGAACCCGGGGCTGGCGTTTTATTTCGTGCAGATTGCGCCGTTTGAATATGGCGGCGATAACGGGAAGACGGCGATGCTGCGCGAGGCGCAGGACATGACGGCGGTGACGGTGGCGGGAACGGGGATGGCGGTGACGCTTGATTGCGGCGAGCGGCGCGACATTCACCCGCGGCAGAAGCAGGTGGTTGGGCAGCGGCTGGCGATGCAGGCGGGGCGGAAGTCGTATGGGCTTGAAGATTGCCTGGCGGACGGGCCGCGGCCGAGTGGATATGGGTTTGAGCCGGGGAAGGCGGTGGTGACGTTTGAGCCGGCGGGCTTGAAGGGGTCTGAGCTGGAGCTGGTGGATGTTTTACCGTCGCCGTTTGAGGTGGCGGGTGGCGACAATGTGTTTTACCCGGCCGCAGCGCGGGTGGTGGGCGGCACGGTGGTGGTGGCCTCACCGGCGGTGCGTGAGCCGACGAGTGTGCGGTATGGGTTCCAGAACACGCCGAAGGCTGGGTTGTTTGGGAAGAATGCGACGGATCAGTTGCCGGTTGCGCCGTTCCGAAGTGACAAGCTGAAACTGGGCGAATGGAAAGCGGCGGCCGCGAGCACGTTGCCGACGCCGACGATTCCTGAGGGCTTTGTGCCGCTGCTGCGGGCGGAGAACTTTGGGGATTGGAACTACACCGATGAGCACAAGGGTCACTGGACGATGAGCGGGCCGGGGGCGGTGACGTTTGATGGGCAGGGGCCGGACCTGTGGACGAAGAAGTCGTACAAGGACTTTGAGATGCTGGTGGATTGGCGGTTCCCGCTGGTGCCCAAGCCGACGGCGCGGCCGGTGATTTTGCTCGATGGCACGGTGAAGAAGGGCGGGGATGGGAAGGATGAGATGGTGACGGTGGCGGATGCGGGCGATACCGGGATCTATCTGCGCGGCAGCAGCAAGAGCCAAGTGAACATCTGGTGCTGGCCGATCGGGTCGGGCGAGGTGTATGGGTACCGCACTGATCCAGAGATGAACGCGAAGGTGCGGGCGGGCGTTACGCCACGGGTGAATGCCGACAACCCGCCGGGGGAGTGGAACCGGTTCCACATTGTGATGAAGGGGAACAAGCTCTCGGTGCGGCTGAATGGCGAGGTGGTTTTGCGTGAGGCGGAGCTGCCGGGTGTGGCGGCGGAGGGGCCGATTGCGCTGCAGCGGCATGGCGATGCGGCGGAGTTTGGGAACATCTTTGTGAAGGAGCTCAAGTGAGGGGAGCGGAGCGAGGCCGCTGAGTGCGGCGGGCTGCACGAGCGACATACCGAGGGCCGGTGATGCGGTCGGTTACGGCTGGGCCGGGGCACTCGGGTCGTTTGGCTCGCGTGCGCTGACGCGCCAGGCGGCGCCGCATTCGGGGCAGATGGTGCAGCCGTCGTGGGCTTTTTCGATTTCGGCGAGGGGGTAGGCGCAGCTGGGGCAATAGCCCTCGGCGGCGATGGCGTCGGCGATGCGGGTTGCGCGCGAGCGGATGCTCACGATGGTGAGCGTGGCGGCGATGACGACGACGGGAATGACAATGAGAAGTCGGGGCAGGAGGATTCCGAACATTCCGGCGAAGAGGGGAGAGCTCGGCAGGAGGATGACAGTCATGAAGGCGATGCTGACACCGATGACCAACAAGGCGACGGCGTGGCCGTCGAGCGGGTTTTTCGTGGTGTTCAATCGGCCGCCCGGGGTGCGGTTCAGGGTCATGTAGATGCGATTGCGGGTTCGCAGGGGGAGCGGGCTGTGGGCTTGGGGGGTGCAGTTGAGATGGCGGACGGGCATGAGGTCGCGGAGGGTGCCGCGATGGTCGGGAGTGCGGGCTCGAAAGAAGGCGAGCAGGCGCGACATGAGGGTGGGAACGTAGCGCGGCGGGGAAGGGCCGGGTGGACAGGGGCGCTGCGGGGTGAATCGGGACGTGGCGCGAGTGGCGCGTTGTGCGCAAAACGAAACAGCCCGCCTCTGCGAGTGATACTTGTGAAAGCACATCTCGCCCAAGCGGGCTGCCATTGATGCCGGATTGTGAAGGTCTGCGCGACTGGTCCGGGAGTTCTCCCGGATGGGGCGTGCTACTTCTGTTCAGCGGTGTTGAGCGTGCGGCCGAGGGCGCGCTTGCGGTTGATCATTTTGCGACCGAGCTTGGTCTTCATGCGAGCGCGGAAGCCGAGCTTACGCTTGCGACGAATGTTGCTCCAACGCTTGGGATAATGAATGCCCATTGGAAACCTCGATCAGGACTGCATCTGGCTGAGGGGAAAACGACCGTCCGGAGTGCTGTCAGCGGGCAGCACAGGGTCGAGATGATAGACGGCTGAGGCGTGCAGGCAAACGGTGGCGGGTCAAACTGCTGGCATGGCGGGGTTTGGAAGGCTGGGAAGAGGTGTGGGCGTGGAGGGCTTGTGGACGGTGTGGGTGGGGTGAGGGTTGGGCGGAGCAGGTTTTTGGTCGGGTTTATTTTGGGAGTGGGATCAATCGACCGATAGAAATGGCACTTGGACGCTCCCAATCGACCTTGACGCCGTATATTGAATAAGGATTCAGGGATTCGTGGCGGGACGGCGGTGGTTTGAAGCACGCTGCGGTGGTTTGAAGCACTCTGTGCTGGTTTGAAGCACTCTATGCTGGTTTGAAGCACTCTATGCTGGTTTGAAGCACTCTATGGATGAGGCGATTCTTGAACTTGCGCAGCAGCGACTGGGATACGTTTTTCGTGACGTGAACTTGCTGCAACTGGCTTTGACGCACGCGTCGGTGGCGGACTCACGGGTGCGGTCCAACGAGCGGATGGAGTTTTTGGGGGACGCGGTGCTGGGGTTGATTGTGTGTCAGCGGACGTACGAGTTGTATCCGCACCTGCTGGAAGGAGAGATGACGAAGATCAAGTCGACGGTGGTGTCGCGGGCGGCGTGTGCCGTGATGGCGCGTCAGATCGGTCTGATTGACTGTTTGTGGCTGGGGAAGGGCATGCGGGTGCACGATGTGCTGCCGCAATCGCTGGCGGCGGCGGTGCTGGAGGCGGTGATCGCGGCGATGTACTTTGACGCCTCGGCGGCGGAAGAGGGGGCGGGCGCGGGTTTGGAGCGGGCGCGGGCGTTGGTGCTGCCGCTGGTGGAGCCCTTGATTGAACGGGCGTTTGCCAGCGGGCACCAAGAGAACTTTAAGAGCATTTTGCAGCAGCACGCTCAGCAGCACCTTCATGACACGCCGCAATATGTGATATTGGAGCAGAAGGGGCCGGATCACGCCAAGAACTTTCATGTGTGCGTGCAGATCGGCGAGCGGCAGTTCCCGTCAAGTTGGGGGCAGAGCAAGAAGACGGCCGAGCAGCAGGCAGCGCTGCTGGCGCTTTATGAGCTGGGAATTACGGTGGTGGATGAGGATGGGCACGTGCGGGTGGTGACGAGCGGGGACGAGAAGCCGCTGAATGGGGATGGGAATGGGAACGGCGATGGAAACGGAAACGGCGGTCTTGAAGCGGGTGAAGGTGGGTCGAACGGGGCCGAGCCGGGGGCGGAAATTCCGCCGCCGAAGTAAGGGTCCAACGCTGATTGGTCGCGGGACGGGCGGGGTTCCCTTGGGGATTGGGTGGGAGCGAGCAACTCAGGGGGAACCGTGCTGCAAAGAAAAGCGAATGGGGCTATCCTCACGTCCCTTGCGTCACCTTTTCGCCGCGCGAGAGGGCCGGACGGTTGACCCGAGTTGACCGACTGGGTTCTGAGCGTGGTCTTTTTTGGAGTGCGTGCTATGGCCAAGATGTTCTACACCCTTGAGGAAGCCGCGGCGAAGCTCGGCACGACGCCTGAGAAGGTTCGCGAGATGTCGGAGAAGGGCCAGCTTCAGGAGTTCCGCGACCGCGACAAGCTGGTGTTCAAGCGCGAACAGGTGGACCTGCTGGGTGGCAAGAGCGACGACGATGAGATCATTCCTCTGGCCGACAGCGGCGAGATCACGCTGAGCCCCGAAGAGTCGAAGTCGGCCTCGGGCAGCGGCTCGGCCATGGGCACGGGTGGGGGCACGAAGGAACGGTCGGGCATTTCGATCTTTGACGCGGAGGACGGCGGCGATGCGGACCCGTCAGATCAGACGCAGGTCACCTCGTCAGTGCCGGGCGGCACGCTGGGTGACCCCGGTGCTTCGGGCTCGGGCCTTTTGGACCTGACGCGCGAGGCGGATGACACTTCGCTGGGCGGCAACCTGCTTGACGACGTCTATGCCGGCGGCGGCGCTGCATCGGGTGGCGCGGCGGGCGGCGGTGGTGACGGGCTCTTTGAGACGTCTGGCGTGGCGAGCGATGTGAACTCAAACAACATGGGCATGGTGATGGCGGTGGCCGAGCCGTATGACGGCTTGTGGTCGGGCATCGCTGGCGGCCTCGCGTTTGGCATGGTGGTGACGCTGGGCGTGCTGCTGTTCATCACGATCAGCGTGATGGGAAGCGGGAACGCTGGCGGTGTGACGGGCCTGATTGGTTCGGTGGGCGGAATGTGGGGCCTCGTCGGGATTCTCGCGGGCGTGAGCGTGATTGGCGCGGTGGTGGGGTTGGTGGTTGGGCGGAAGAGCTGAGAAGCGTCGCGTCGCGAGGTATGAAGAACGTAAGAGTTAATGGGTGAATGGTGTGTGGGGCCGGAGTGGTTGGGGTGCGCGCGGGTGTGCCCATAGTTTGGGGCAGGGGCGGGGGGCTTGCGGGCTTTGGCTCCATTCCATCCTGCTCATCCTGCCCATCCATGTTCCTTCTCCGGGTGAGTAGGGTCAGTGTCGACACGGCGTTTGGTGTCGGAGTCGAGAATTGGGTGGAGTTTACATGGATGGACAGGATGGACAAGGTAAAAAGCGGGCAGGCGAGCCAACTGCCCTCATCCGTGGTCACACCCAAGACACGGGCGGGACGGTGCGTGCACGGGGCCCGGGATAAACTCGTGGCTGGAATGGGTCTGGTTGGTCGATGATGGATCTTTCCCTGTGGAGATTTTCTATGGCACGTTTGGCCATTTCGTCGCTGGTTGTGCTGGGCGTGCTGGGCGGACCGATGTTGCTGGGTGGTTGCCTGGGGCACAAGACCATCGAGCCGCTGGAGGGGGCTTCACCGCTATCTGATAATCCGAATGATCCCCCGGTGCCCGAGGCGATCGCGACGGCGCTGACGTGGGTGGTGGATCGGTATCCGCCGGGCGGGGAAGAGTTTTTAGGGCGCAACACGCAGCCGGTGGCGGCGAACCTGCCGACGGGGTTGCGGGGGGATGTGGCGAACCGCATTTGCCGGATGGCGGGGAAGTCGATTTCGGTGCTCACGGTGGAGAACGACACGCTGCCGATTTACCACATCGGGCGGGTGTGGGTGCGGGGTGATACCGCGAAGATTGATGTGATGGTGCCGGTGGCGCAGTACACGCCGCAGACATCGGCGACCGGGCCCAGTGCGGTGATGGTGTATCAGAACATCACGCTCACCTTGCGGACACGCGGGTTTGAGCCGTACTACGTGCAGAGCCACTATGTGTGGGGGCTGGGGTCGTTTGAGACTCCACCGCTGCGGTACCTGGAGAACTCGCCGGATGGGATGCGGGTGGGCGGGATGAACTCGACGAGGGCGCGGACTGCGCCGCTTCCGGCAACGTCTGCGCCGGCACCGACGCCGGCTCCGCAGGGAGGCGCGACGAATGGACAACCTGATGGGCAGGCCGATGGGCAGCCGTCGGGTGTGCAGGTGCTGCCGCCGGAGTGAGTGGTGAGGCTCGCGCGGCGAACTGGCCCGAACCCTGAGAGGCACCGAAACAAAAAACGGGGCACCAAAAAACGCTGGGCCAAAAACGCCGCCGGGCCAGTGCAAACGCTGCACCGGCCCGTCGGCTGACTACTGGTCACCCCCCCGGCCGGTCCTCCCCGACCGGCCGAGGTCGCGGCCCGAGCGAGCACAACGCGGTGGTTTCACGCCGCGGGGGCTTACTTCGGCCGGGGCTGGCTTGACCGATGCCAACCCACAAACCTTGCTCGAGTCCGTTTGCGGGCTCGATTCGGGGCCGCCAAGAGAGAGATTGGCGGCCGTACGACACTCCGCATGTCTGTACGAGGGGGTCTGCATGCGGTTTCCTTAGGGGGTGATTTTGGGCGCGATATTTGGGCGGCGGGTGGGCCGATAAGGCGGTGGGAGATGGGGGATTCACTTTCCGCGTGCGCGAGTGGGTGGGGGGCAACCTAATCTTTGGATGTGATGTCTGCCCCTGCGCTATCTGGATTGTCTGATCTTGATATTCGGATCGTGGAGCCGCTCTGCGCGGTGTTTCGGCGGACGCTGAAGAAGGTGGGGCTGAAGTACACGCCCGAGCGGGCCCGGATTCTGGATGCGGTGATCTCGATGGGGGATTTGTTTCAGGCCGATCAGTTGATGGACAAGTTGCGGGCCGAGGCGTCGACTGGACATACGCATTCGGGCGCGGCGGCGCGGGTGTCGAAGGCGACGGTGTACCGGACGATCAAGCTGCTGGCGGATGCGGGGATCATTCAGCAGGTGCTGCTGGATTCGGATCAGGCGCATTATCAACTGGCGTATGGGCGGAGTCCGGCGGGGCTGATTGTCAATGGCGACACGGGTGTGGCGAAACATGTGGATGTGCCGGAACTGGATGCGATTGCCAAGCGGTTGTGCGAGCGGGAAGGGCTGGTGCTGCGGGGGTGGCGGCTGGTGATTCACGGCGGGGTTGGCTGAGGGTGGCGAGGGGGCGGAGACCAGTGACCGTTGCCCGGGTCATTGTCGTCGGTTTGCTTGAACGTCGACTCACCCTGTTCACTCATTGACTTGCCTGGTTGTTCACTATGAATGACGACACTGCAAACTCAGCGAGGATCGAGCTGGGTGGGGGCGAGCGGCGCGCCAGGGTTGAGCGGTGGGCGGGTGCGGGGGCGCGTTTGTTGGCTGGCGCGCTGGGCGTGGCGGGATTGGGAGCGTTGGTGGTGGCGGGGCGGATTGCGGTGAACGGCGAGGATGAGCGATTGCGGTGCGGGGTGGTGGCGACGAAGGCCTTGTTTGAGGCGGGTTCAGCGCTGGCCGATGCGCTGGAAGCGGTTTTGGTTCCGGCCATGGAGGAGACGCGGGGGATTGCCGCCGATGTGCGGGTGGCAGCGGCCCTTGAGGCAGGCGACGTGACTGGTGCGGAGCGTATCTGCAACGAAATGGTCTCGGGGACGCGGCACGTTGATGCGATCGCGTTGTTTGATTCGCAGGCGCGGATCGTGGGTGTGAACACGGTGTATGGTGACGGGAGCGTGGTGGCGGCGGAGCGGGTGGCGCGGGTCATGCAGCCAAGGGACCGTGTTCGCAAGCCGATTGCGGATTGCCTGAGTGATCTGACGAGTGCCGAGACGCTGAAGTTTCAGTCTGACTGTGTGATTGCGTCGGCGTTGTTTGATGCGCCGGGGATGTCGGTTGCGTACTCGAGGGCCGTGAAGAGGGCGGGGAAGGAAGCGGGCGGGGACGATGGGCGGGTGGGCGTGGTGAGTGTGGTGCTGCTCTTGAACCGGCTGACGGCGCCGCTGAAGAGCGTGCGAATCGCGTCGGGAGGAGGGCGGGCGTTTCTGGTCAACGACGAGGGCGGGGTGCTAGAGGGGCTAGACGGTGCAGGGCACGCGCAGCTGCAACTGTCGCGTGAGGAACTGGTGTCGATCGTGGCGCCGATCGTGGCCTCGGGCGGTGTGCACTCAGTTGTGGAGCGCGACTTGACGTTTGTGGGAGTGTCGCGATTGAGCCGGTTGAAGACGGTGGAGCACGGGGGCGTGCAGGTGATGGTTTCGCTGCCGCGGGATTGGGTGAAGGGGGAGGCGCAGCTGGCGCGGTTGTGGGATGCATCGGGTCCGGCGGCGGCCGGGGTGGTGCTGCTGGCGTTTGCGGCCATGGTGCTGCTGGTGCAGTCGCTGGTGGGGCAGAAGCGGGCGGCGGTTGTGGCTGGGGAGCGGGTGCGATCGATCTTCGCGGCGGTTGCCGAGGGCGTGGTGCTGCAGAACACGCAAGCGATGATCGTCGAGTGCAACGCGGCGGCGGAGCGGATTCTGGGATTGACGGTGGATCAGATGCGGGGCCGGGTGTCGGTTGATCCGCGGTGGCGGGCGATTCGCGAGGACGGATCGGAATATCCGGGGCAGGACCATCCGTCGATGAGGACGCTGCGGACGGGGGAGGCGATTCGAGCGGAGTTGATGGGGGTGCATACGCCCGAGGGGCAGCGGCGGTGGATCTCGGTGAGCACGGAGCCCATCAGAGATGAAGACGGCCGGATGACGGCGATCGTGGTGAGCTTTGTGGATGTGACGGTGCAGCGTGAGCATGCCGAGCGGCTGAAGCAGACGTCGGAGGAACTGGATGCGTTCTTTGAGTCGAGCCTGGAGCTGCTGTGCATTGCGAATCAGGACGGGCGGTTTTCGAGGCTCAACCCTGAGTGGGAACGGGTGCTGGGGTTCAAGATTGAAGAGTTGATGGACGGAGAGTTCATGCGGTTTGTGCACCCCGACGATGTGGAGGCGACGCTGGGGGCGATGAAGGCGCTCGACGCACAGCAAAGTCTGGGGCGGTTTGAGAACCGATACCGGTGTAAGGACGGAACGTACCGCACGCTTGAATGGCGGGCCTCGCCGTACGGGAAGCAGATCTTCGCGGCGGCGCGGGATGTGACGGAGGCGCGGTTGGCGAGTGAGGAGTTGGCGCGGGCCAAAGACCTGCTGGAAGAGGCGGAGTCGATGGCGCGGCTGGGGCACTGGTCGTTTGATCTGACGACGGGCGTGGTGCGGTGGTCGAAGCAGGTGTACCGGTTGTTTGGTAGGCCCGAGGCGGAGGGGCCGCCGGACTATGCGGGAGTGAAGGAGGATTATGAGGCCGAGTCGTGGCTGGTGCTGGATGCGGCGGTGAAGCGGGCAGCGGCGGAGGGGACGCCCTATTCGCTGGTGCTGGAGACGAGCCAGCGTGAGGGGGCGGTGCGGTACGTGCGGGCGGAGGGGCGGGCTCGATTGGACGAGCACGGTCGGGTAGTGGGGTTGTTTGGAACGGTGATGGATGTGACGGTGGCGGTTGAGCAGCAGGAAGCGTTGGAGCGGGCGCGGGCGGACGCACAGGCGGCAAGCGCCTCGAAGAGTGAGTTCCTGGCGAATATGAGCCACGAGATTCGCACGCCCATGACGGCGATTCTGGGGTTTGCGGAGATGCTGGCGCGGCTGGAGCAGAATGGCGAAGATGTGCATGGCCGGCAGCGCGAGTGTATCGAGACGATTCGGCGCAATGGCGAGCACCTACTGGCGATCATCAACGATGTGCTGGATATCTCGAAGATTGAGTCGGGGAAGATGACGGTCGAGACGACGGAGACAAAGCCGGTGGAGATCGTGCGGGAGGTGGTGGCATTGATGGGCGAGCAGGCGCGGACCAAGGGGCTGTTGCTGGAGGCGATGCTGACGACGGCGGTGCCGGCGCGGGTGCGGTCAGACCCGGTGCGGGTGCGGCAGATATTGATGAACCTGGTGGGCAATGCGGTGAAGTTCACGGCGGGGGGGTCGGGGGGGTCGGTGACGCTGGCGGTGTCGTTTGCGGCCGCCGAAGGCGTGCTGACGTTTGATGTGGTGGACACGGGGATCGGGCTATCAAGCCAGCAGTGCGGGGTGCTGTTTGGGGCGTTTGTGCAGGGCGATGCGAGCACGACGCGGAAGTTTGGCGGGACGGGGCTGGGCCTGCAGATCAGTCGGCGGCTGGCGAAGATGTTGGGGGGTGATGTGTCGGTGGCGAGTGAGCTTGGGGTGGGCAGCACGTTTACGGCGACGGTGCGGGTGGGCGAGGTGGCGGAGAGCGAGATGGCGGCGGCCGGTCGCGTGAGTGAGGCGGTGCGTGAGGCTGGGGGTGAGCGGGCCCCGGGCGGCCCGGGCGCTGTGCGGTCGCAAGACCTGGCGGGTCTGCGGATTCTGCTGGCGGAGGATGGTCCGGACAATCAGCGGTTGCTGCTGTTTCACCTGCGGCATGCGGGGGCGGTGGTGACGCTGGTGGAGAACGGGAAGTTGGCGCTTGAGTTGCTCGAGCGCGAGGGCGCGGGCGGGTTGGGGGTTGCGGCGGGGTTTGATTTGTTGCTGACAGACATACAGATGCCGGAGATGGATGGCTATGCGCTGACGCGGGAGCTTCGAGCGCGGGGGAGCACGATGGCGATTGTGGCGCTCACAGCGCACGCCATGCGGAGCGATGTCGAGCGCTGTCTGGCGGCGGGGTGCGATGCGTATGCGTCGAAGCCGATCAGTCCGCGAGAACTGGTGGCGGTGTGCCGGCGGGCGATTGAGAAGCGGGCGAAGGTCGAGGATCCGCAGTCGTGAGGACGGAAGCGGGTTTGGCTACGCTTTGGGTTATGAACGTGGCAGTGATCATTCCGGCGGCGGGCGGCTCAACGCGATATATGGCGGCGGCGCGGGCCGAGCAGGGGCTGGATGTGGCGCGGTCGAAGCTGGATGAGGATTTGGGCGGTCGGCCGTTGCTGCACCGGACGGTGGAGGTGTTCACGAAGGTGCGCGCGGTGCGAACGATCATTGTGGCGGGGCCGCATGATGAAGAGGCGATGGAGGAGTTCAAGAGACGGCACGGGGACAAGCTGGGTATTTTGGGCGCGACGTTGTGTGTGGGCGGCAGGACGCACCGGTATGAGACGGTCCAGAACGCGCTGAAGCTTGTGCCGGTGGATACGACGCACATTCTGGTGCATGACGGGGCCCGACCGTGCATTACGCCGGAGTTTGTGGAGGGGCTGCTGGCGATTGCGGCGCGGCATGCGGCGGTGGTGCCGGCGGTGGCGGTGGCGGACACGCTGAAGCGGGCGAGCAAGGCGGCGGTCGAGGAGACGAGGGAGGATCCGCTGGCGGCGATTCTGGGTACGGCGGCGGTGCAGGGGCCGGCGCTATGGACAGTGGCTGAGACGGTGGATCGCAGCGGGCTGTATGCGGTGCAGACGCCGCAGATTTTCGAGGCGAAACTGCTGAGGCGGGCGTATGAGCAAAAAGACCTCACGAGCACGGATGATGCGCAGTTGGTGGAGCGGCTGGGAGAACGGGTGGTGCTGGCGCCGGGGGATGCACGGAACCTGAAGGTCACGCTGCCGATGGACCTGCTGGTGGCGCGAGCTATTTTGAATGTGCGGGGGCCAGAGACGAAGGCGGCGCACCTGCGGTTTTGAGTGCGCGGCGATTGATCGGCGACCGAGGCCGGCTTAGCGCTTGGGCGCGGGCTCAACTTCGCATTCGAGGAGGAGGTTCCCGTCTTTGACAGAGATGGCGCGAAGGTGGAGCACTTGGCTGCCGGCGAGCTGGAGGGTGGGACGCAGAGCCAGCGGGGCGCGGCCAGCGAGGGCGTTCGACATTGCAGCGGCACCGGGCTCGGCGGCGGCGGTGGCGGAGGGCGGGAGGGCGGAGGGGAGAAGGAGGCTGGCAGGGAGAGTGAGGCGGCCGATGGAGACGGACTTGGCGGTGATCCAGAGCTGGCCGGATTCATCTATGCGCGGGGTGAGCAGGGCGGCGACGAAGCGTTCGCCGCTGGTGGTTTGCAGGCGGGCCCCGAGGAGGAGTTGGTCGTTCTCAAAGCGGAGGGTGAGGTCGCTGATTTCGGCGGGCCAGCGGCGGACATGGCCGGCGGCGACGGCCCATTGGGGCATCTTTGTGTTGAGCCAGGCCTGGGCATCATCGGCCGTGACAAGGGCGGTGAAGCGGCGCGGGGTGTTCGCGGGCCCGGGCGTGGCGGGAGCTGTGGCAGGATCGCCGCCGTACATGAGCGTGACGGCACCGTTCTCTAAGCGCGTGGCCCGATCGCGCAGGGCGGGGCTGGCTTGATCAACGGGGGACCACCAGGCGGGCCGGAGCCCGGCCGACCACCAAAGCACGATGAGCAGAATGCCAGCGAGGGCTGAGAGGGTGACCAGCACGGCGACAACCCGTCGCCAACGGCGGCGGAGCGCGATGACGCGACGGATGGGCTCGAGCGGAACGATTACTCGGCCCAGACGCGGGTGAGGAGTTCGGTCAAGGAGACGGCGGAGGGATTGTCTTTGCCGGTGCGGGACTGGAGGTTTTTGAGACCCTTTGCGACCCAATCTTTCTCGCTGTATTGGCGGCCGAGGAACGCCAGGAGGAGGCCGCCGTCGCCGCCCATGAGCGAGAGAGGATCGCTGAAGCCGGTTTCGAGAAGGGTCGAGAGTTCGTCGGCGCGGGCGGGGGTGGGGAGGAGCTCGGGGCCGAACTTGACGCTCACGAGTTCGGGGTTGTCGGCAAAAAGATCGCGCAGGTTGGCGGCGGCGGAGACGAAGAGACCGGCGCCGAGCTGGGCGTTGACACGGCCGAGGCGGGCCATGGGATCATCGGGCCGCATGACAAGGGCCAAAGCGAAGTAGGATTCGCTCTCGAAGAACTTGCCTTCGCTGAGTTTGGCTTGGCCTTGCTGCATGCGGAGGGTGTAGGCATCGGCAGCGTTGGTGCCGGGGCCGGCTTTGGCGATGAGTTCGTCGAGCTTAACGCCCGACTTGCGGAGTGCGGCGATGAGCGGATCGGCCGCGGCGAGATCTTTAGGATCGGTGGTGGTGGTGGGCGGTTCCTGGGTGATGGAACTTCCGCCGGGAGCCGTGTCGCCGCCGGGCGAGAGCATCGCGTCACGGCGGAGTTTGGACTTGAGGAGATCGAGCTGGCTGATCCACCCTGGCGCGGCGGGATCGGGGAGGAGGGGCTTCTCACTGGGGTCGGCGTTTGGGTTGTTTGGGTCGATCGGTTTGAGAGGATCAACGGGGGGAGCGACGGGCCTGGGCGGAGAGACGACGAAGCGCTGGTCGATCGTTTGAGTGAGAGAGGTGATGACCTGGTCGTAGCTGGTGCCGGAGGGGGTGAGTCGAGTGTCGATCTGCACGGCGCCGACGTTGGTTGCGGGGATGGCGTTGTCGGCGAGAGTTTGGTTCACGAGCCGGCCGTTGATGTACTTTTTCCCCAGGACGGTCGAGAGATCGCCGATGCCGCCGGCGAGGCGCTCGATGCCGACGAGACTGTTGGCGCCGGTGCCAGGGTCGCTGATGGGTGTGACGGCAATGCCGCGGAGTGGCGAGGCGGTGACGGCGTAGACATTTGCATCGCCGGGGACGCCTTGGTAGCCGAGGAGCGTGGGAAGGCGGGAAGACTGGCTTTCGTATTGCGAGATAGACCGGAGGGCGTTGAAGGATGCGGGCGGCGGCGCGGCGGTGGAGCCGGAGGAAATTTCACCGCCACGGACAATGGAAGAGGAGGCGGCAAGTTGGCGGAGGACGGCGGCATCGCCGGAGCCTGCGCTGCCGGCGCGGCTGCCTGTGGTGAGCGAGAACTGGTAGTTGAGCGCATCGGTGGTGCGGATGCCGACAGAAGGAGCGATACCAGACGCGGCATCGCGGCGGAATGAGTACGAGTTATTGTCGCTGATGGAACCGCCAAACTGATCGGTGGCCTTGTAGCCAAGCGAGCCGCGGAAGGCGCGGCCGGCGCTGGCCTGGCCGGTGATGATGGCGTTGTTTTGGCGGATGGAAGCGTCGAGGTCGCGGACCTGGGTGTTGATGCGGCCACCGCCCGAGGTGGAGAGGCTGGCATCCAGGATGCGCCCGCCGCCGAGGTCGGCGCCGGGGCGCTTGGGGGTGAGCGGGTTGACGGGGTCAACGCGGTTTTGAGCGAAGGCGGGTGTGCCGGCGAGGAGGATGAGGACGAGCGTGGTGGAGGCGGTGCGCACAGTGGAACTCCGGCGGGGGGACACGAACGAGAGCCGCAAGATGCTACGAGTCGAGAAGCGGTTGAGTTGGCGGTCGGCGGCTTGCCAGTTGCATTAATCGGCGTTTGTTTGGCGACGCCAGAGCGAGAAATGGGGAAATCGTTGCACGGATTGGCAAAGCGGCGGGGCAGAATCGTCGCGGGGGAGGGGAGGATTGTGAAGTCAGGGGGAACTGTTTAGACGGTCAGGCGCCGTAAGTGGTCGTGCTGGGGGCAGTTGGATGGCGAAGCGCGCAGCGCGAACTTTTGATGGTCTCGGACGTATTGATGCTCATCAATATATCCATGCCCGTTGAAGGAGTCTCCGATGCTGGTGATTCGCAAATCTGACGAGCGGGGCAAGGGCGAATATGGATGGCTGGACGCCAAGTACACCTTTTCGTTTGCGCGGTATGTCGATCGGAGGCGCATGGGCTTTCGGTCGCTCCGCGTGATGAATGAAGATCGGGTGGCTCCCGGGCGCGGCTTCGGGCAGCATCCGCACGACAACATGGAGATCATCACGGTGGTTCTTGAGGGTCGTCTGGCTCACAAAGACACGCTGGGCAACCAGCGCGAGCTGGTGCCGGGGATGGCGCAGGTGATGTCGGCTGGTGAAGGGCTTGAGCACAGCGAGTTCAACCCGTCCACGACTGAGGGCACGCACTTGTATCAGATCTGGATTGAGCCTGATCGTGCGGGGAGCAAGGCCGGCTATGTGGACCTGCCGATTCCCCCGGCGACGGCGGCGCGGCCGGCGCGGGTGATCGCGTCGGCGGACGGGCGCGATGGGTCGGCGAAGATCAACGCCGATGCGACGGTGACGATGGTGACGCTGGGTGCGAGCGGCACGCATGACGTGGCGATCAGTGCGGGGCGGCACGCTTGGGTGCAGGTGCTGCGCGGCGGCGCGAGCTTGAACGGTCAACGGATTATCGAGGGTGATGGCGCGGCGGTGAGCAACGAGCGGCGGATCCTCATCGAGAGCGGTGAGGGTGGCGAGCTGCTGGTGTTTGATCTGGCGTGAGCGAAGCGGGCGTGGTGGGGCTGGAGAGCCCATTGCGCCCCGTCACCGTGAACGATGCGGGTTCTGGATTGATTTGGGCTTGGCCGGGCCAGCGATTGCGCCGGGGCAAAATCGGGCGGCCACCTACGCTCAAGGCATGAAACGCATTGTGGTTGGAGTATCTGGCGCCTCGGGCGCGGTCTATGCAACGCGGCTGGTTGAGCAGTTGTTGACGCACGGGCATGAGGTCCACCTGGTTGTGACTGAGTATGGCCGACGGCTCTTGAGCGACGAACTGTCGATCAAAGAGTTGTCGCTCGCTTCGCTGGTGCCGAGCATGGCGGCGCAAGCGGGTGAGATTGAGAACAAGCGGCTGTTCATTCATCCGCACAAAGATGTGGGCGCGGTGATCGCCTCGGGCAGTTTTCTGCATGATGGCATGGTGGTGATTCCCTGCTCATCAACGGCGCTGGGCTACATCGCGTCGGGCAGCGGCAGCAACCTGCTCGGGCGCGCGGCGATGGTGACGCTCAAGGAGCGGCGCACGCTGGTGGTGGTGCATCGCGAGAGCCCGCTGTCACTCATCGATATCCGCAACATGGAAACGGTGACACTGGCGGGCGGGATCATCGCACCGGCCAACCCCGGGTTTTATCTCGGGCCGCAGTCGGTGGGGGATTTGGTGGACTTTGTGGTGGGAAAGTGTCTTGATCTGCTCAAGGTGGAGCATGATTTGAAGACGCGGTGGGAGGCGGGGAAATAGTGGTAGCGGCGTTGGACGTGGCAGCCGCCTGTCCGGTCTGTTGGGACGGTGTTTAGTAACCTGGCGAAGGTCACGGACACAGGCACTTGCGACGATAACCAGTGGGACCCTTGGCAAGTGCCTGAATGTGTGTCATACTTTCGTTTGGTGTACAATCGACCTTTGCTCCAGCGCTCTGAAGCGTTGCCGGATTTCCGACAAAACCCATCAGCGAGGCTTACCGATGACAGGCCAAAGCTCAGCCAGCAGCCAATCAGCTGAAGAATACGGGGAGTGGGATGCGTTCGTAGCGAAGCGAGCGCGCGGGGAGCTGCGCGCGGCGATGCCGTGGGTTGCAGTCTCTGGTCGGGAGATCGTTGGACAGTTCGCATCGCACGATGAGGCGGCCGACGAGCTGGTGCGGTTGGGCAACGGCAATCCTGATGGATCGGTGTTTCATATCGATGACCAGCCGGTCAATCTGCAGGTGTGCCGGTTCGCTCGTGGTTGATGGAGAACGCGCAGACCCACCGGATGCCGCAACGACTGCACCTTCATCGTGACTATTCGCAGCGAGGCGGGTTTGTTTCGCGGGTGTATCTGAGCGCGACGATCCGCCACAGCCGCTATGAAAACGTCTACTACCCGCTTGAACTGAACGCTGTGATTGACAGCGGCGCTGAGTCGTCGATCATTCCGCGCAAGGTTGTGCGTTGGTTTGAGGAAAAGAACTTTCGGCTCATCAGGGGCAGGGTTGGCGACTTTCGCCTTGCCGACGGTTCGCCGAGGAGCAATGTCCCGGGCTATGAGGTCGAGTTCATTTTGAGTTCGCCGCGTGAAACCGACGGCCAGCGCGGCCGTGTGCGTTTTGACACGGCGACGGTTGAACGAGGCGAGGCACCACCGTGCTGCTTCGCGTTTGACATGTACGAAGGTTCGGAGCAGATTATCCTGGGGATGGATCTGCTGCGATTCTGGCGGATCGTGCTGGATGGCGAGGGGAATGATTTTTCAGTCGTGATTCCGGAGAAACGGAATCGGATGCTGAAGCCTTAGAGGGCCTCCGGGACTCTCGCGGGTGGGCTGAATGGCAAGTCAATCACCTTGGACTTGCCCTTTGATGGTTGGAAGGCAAGATGGCTTGCCATTGGCTAAACGGGTGTTATCCACCGCCGCGCTTTTCCCACTTCTTGGCCTCGGCCTTGACGACTTCGACCTTGGGGCCCATGAGGGAAACGGCATTCTCGCCGAGTAGACCGGCGAGGGAACCCATGAAGTCGGGCGTGAGGGCGAGGCGGGCGCGGCCGGCGTCGAGGAGGGCGGTGCCGGATTCGGTTTTGACGATGACTTCGACCATGATGGGGTTGCCGAGCGCGGGTGTGGCGGCACCGGCGAGGTCAGCGCCGGGGGCGGCGGGTGGCGGGGCTGAGCGAACGGCGGCGCGGACGAGATCGGCGGCTTGCTGCATGATGGTCGCGGCGGAGCCGTTGAGTTTGCGCTCGTCGATCGTGAGGCGCAGGCCGCGAGCGAGGAGGGTGCGGGCCTGGTCGAGCGGAATGACGCGATCGATAATGATCTGCGGATCGCCACGGGCGTGATCGATCTTGCCGACAACAAACACGATGCGGTCGGGCGTGGCGAGGTCACCGAGTTTGGCGAAGCAATCGGTGAAGGCGACGGACTCGACGACGCCTTCTTTGTCTTCGAGGGTCAGCACGCCCATCTTGTTGCCGGCGTTCTTTCCCTGCTTGATGATGATGGTCTTGACGGCCTGGATGGCGCAGCAGAGAACGACGCGCATCTCGGCAGGGATGACTTTGTCGCGAATCTGGCGGGTGGTAGCGTTTGCGAGTTGGGTGATGAGCGCGCGGTGTTCATCAAGCGGGTGGTTGGAGAGGTAGAGGCCGACGACTTCTTTTTCGAGAACGAGGGTTTCGGTCTCGGTCCAGGGTGCGACGCGGGCAAGGCCGCGGTCGGGGTCGTGGGCTTCGGGCGCTTTGGCGGTTGCGGCGGGCGAGGGGCCGCCGAAGAGTGACGATTGCCCGGAGGCCTTGTCTTTCTGGAGTGAAGAGCCGGCTTGCACGGCGGCTTCGATGCTGGCGACCATGGCGGCGCGGTTCTTGCGGCCGTGGAGGCCGTCCATCGCGCCGCACTTGATGAGGGCTTCGATCGTGGCCTTGTTCACGCTGCCGCTGTTGCCGCCGATGGAGCCGCCACCCATGGGGACGCGCTCGGCAAAGTCGAAGAGCGAGATGAAGGGCTTGGCGAGCGGCGCGACGCCGGGCGCGAGTGCAGGCTGACCGGGGTTTTTGCCCAGGCAGCTCCGCTCACGAATGAGGCTCTCGATGGCTTTGTCGCCAACGCCCTTGATGCCGCGCAGGCCGAAGCGAACGTGGCCGTGGCGAGCATCGTGGGATTCGTCTTTGTCGAAGACCACGGCAAAATCGGCGAGTGAAAGGTTGATATCCGGCGGACGGACCTCAACGCCCACGGTGATGGTCTCGCCGGTGGCGGGGTTGATCGTGCGGGTGTTCTTGCAGTCCTCGAGGTACGGGACCCAGTCGGCGGCTTGGCTGGCGCTTGATTCGTAGGTGAGGAACGCGGCCATGTATTGGCGCGGGAAATAGGTCTTGAGATACGCTGTTTGATAAGCGACGATGGCGTAGCCCGTCGAATGGCTCTTGTTAAAACCGTAGCCGGCAAACTTGAGAATCAACTCGAACAGTTCTTCGGCGCCGGCCTTGGTGAGGCCCTGCTTCTGCGCACCGTCGACAAACTTGGGCCGCTCTTTCTCGATCTTGTCATGCTTCTTCTTGCTGATGTTCTTGATGAGCGAGTAGGCATCGCGGAGTTTGATGCCGCCCAGCCCATGCACGATCTGCATGACCTGTTCCTGATAGACCATGACGCCGTAGGTTTCGGCGGTGTAGCGATCAACGATCTCGTGGACTTTGGGCACGGTGTCTTCGCCGTGCTTGCGGCGGTTGTAGTCGGGGATGAGGTCCATCGGACCCGGGCGGAAGAGCGCGTTGGCGGCGATGAGGTCTTCGAGCCGGTCGGGCTTCATGTCCATCAGCAGTCGGCGCATACCGGGCGATTCAAACTGAAAGACGCCGGTCGTGTCGCCGCGGCGGAACATGCTGAAGACGGTCTGATCGGTTGGAAGAATCCGGTCGAGATCGAGCGGCTTGGGGCCGCCGTCGCCGACTTTGCGACCGACTGCTGCGTAGATGGCTTCTTCGGTGAGGGACGCGCTGATGAGCTGCTTGGCGCGTTCGACAACGGAGATGGTGCGGAGGCCAAGGAAGTCCATCTTCAGCAAGCCCATCTTCTCGCACGTGGGCCCGTCCCACTG
>Ga0105044_10003819_pt1 | contig 20644 bp, 22 predicted proteins | sample MAT01_FD_78092 | JGI IMG/M metagenome (GOLD analysis project Ga0105044, IMG submission 78092) | Freshwater microbial communities from Lake Fryxell liftoff mats and glacier meltwater in Antarctica - MAT-01 | ecosystem: Environmental > Aquatic > Freshwater > Ice > Liftoff microbial mat | place...
CAGCATTGTTGCGGTCCTGATCCTCGGGATTCCGATGGTGCTCGACCGGCTGATCGATCAGGCCCATGGCCCTTGCCGGGTGAATCCGAGTCCAACGAACAGGTTTTCGGACGCAATGTTGCCGTCGGTGATGGTTGCGCCGACCTCGGTGATTCCTGCGGTCGTCAGTGAGTTCAGCAGCATTCGTACGGCTTGTCGACCGAGACCTGTTCGCTTTCGTTCGGACGCAACGACGATGGGATCGACGTAGTGCACGCCGTCGACCACGGACACGAACGCCATGGCCACCACCCGGTCGCTCTCGATCACGACGAAGGAGTGCTGCTGTTGCATTTCAGCGAGGTAGCCGTCGACAGCGGCGAGTGCGTCGGCGATGTCTTCGTCTTCGTCGTCGATCGTGCCCCGATAAGCGTCAAGCATCAGCGCAGCCAGTGCGTTTCGGTCGGTGCCGTTGACTTCGCGAGTCACGAGTTCGACCGACGGTAGTTGCGTCGCGATTGGCGACAGGCGGTATTCGCTCCGTGTCCGCGTCATCGCTCAGGCCCGAGGTGGCGGAGCGATGAGCAGGACTGGTTGCTCGAGCAGCGCTTTGATGCGCTGGACGAAAGTCGCTGCGTCCCAGCCGTCGACGATGCGGTGATCGAAGCTGGACGACAGGTTCATCATCGTGCGCGGCACGAATGTGGTGCCGTCCCACATAGGACGGACCTGCATCTTGTTGATCCCGATGATGGCGACTTCGGGGTGATTGATGATCGGCGTGGTGACGAGACCGCCGAGCGCACCCAGCGACGTGATGGTGATGGTGGAACCCGACAGTTGCTGGCGCGTCGCGGTACCGTCACGCGCCGCACCGGTGACGCGTGAGAGCTCGGCGGCGCTCTGCCACAGGTTGATTGATTGCACATCGCGCACGACGGGCACGATCAGACCGTTGGGGGTTTGAGTGGCGATACCGATGTGGACGGCGCCGTATGTGGTGAGGACCTGCGTTTCGTCGTCGAACGTTGCGTTCACCTGCGGCCGGTCGGCCACCGCTAGCACGACGGCACGCATCACGAACGGCAGCACCGTCAGGCGGGGCTGCTCGGGATACGCCGTCGTCAACGAGCGGCGCACCTCCTCGAGCTGCGTCATGTCGACCTCGTCGACGTAGGTGATGTGCGGGATGCGCGAGCTTGCGACCGTCAGCCGGTCGGCGATCTTGCGACGCAACCCGATGATCGGAACCCTGGTCGGCCCGGCCACGGCCCCGATCACGACCGCCTCCGTCGACTGGAGGCCCCGGTCAAGATCGTCGTGCGTAACGCGACCGTCGGGGCCGGAACCACTGATGTCGCCGAGCCGCAGGCCAAGCCTGCTCGCCCTCTCCCGGACAGCAGGCGATGCCAGCGCCCCTGCTGCCGCCCGGACGGGCGCTGCCTGCAATGGCTCGACCGATGGCTCGACCGATGGCTCGACCGACTGCTCGACCGGCGGCTCGACCGGCGGCTCGACCGGCGAATCGGGTTCCATGGTCGACACGTCGAGGGGTTCGGCCGGCACCGCCGACTCCACTGTGACAGGACTTGCGCCCTCGCCGGTCTCGATGGCGATGAAGTCACTGCCGATGGCCAGCACGTCGCCGGGTTCGCCGTGAAGGGCCGCAACGGTGCCCGCAACGGGTGCGTAGATCTCGACGGTCGCCTTGTCGGTCAGCACTTCGGCGACGACCGTGTCGGACGTGACGGTGTCGCCCGCGGCGACGTGCCACGCGACCAGCTCGGCCTCGGCGACGCCTTCGCCGACGTCGGGGAGTCGAAGGATATGGATGCTCATCGGGAAGCTCTCATCGAACGGCCCTTCATCGAACGGCCCTTCATCGAACGGCCATGGTCGCTCGCATCGCGGCCCCGAGGCGCGCCGGGCCGGGGAAGTAACTCCACTCGTGAGCGTGCGGGTACGGGGTGTCCCAGCCGGCGACACGAGCGATGGGTGCTTCGAGCGACCACAGCACGTGCTCCTGCACCACCGCACACAGCTCCGCGCCGAACCCGGAGGTGAGCGTGGCCTCGTGTGCGACCACGCAGCGGCCGGTCTTGCGCACCGACGCAACGATGGTGTCGAGGTCGAGCGGCACCAGGGTACGTAAGTCGATGATCTCGGCGTCGATGCCGGTCTCGGCGGCCGCGGCTTGGGCGACGTGGACCATCGTGCCGTACGTCAGCACGGTGAGGTCGGCGCCTGCCCGGTGGACTCGGGCCGCGCCGAGCTGGATCGTGTAGTAGCCGTCGGGCACCTCGCCGAGAGGATGCGCCGACCACGGCACGATCGGGCGCTCGTGGTGCCCGTCGAACGGGCCGTTGTAGAGCCGCTTGGGCTCGAGGAAGATCACCGGGTCGTCGTCCTCGATCGACGCGATCAGCAGCCCTTTGGCGTCGTGAGGGTTCGACGGGATGACGGTCTTGAGACCGGCCACATGCGTGAACAGTGACTCGGGGCTCTGCGAGTGGGTCTGGCCGCCGAAGATGCCGCCGCCAGTGGGCATGCGGATGGTGAGCGGCGCTGTGAAGTCGCCGGCCGAGCGATGTCGCAGGCGCGCCGCCTCGGACACGATCTGGTCGTAGGCAGGGTAGACGTAGTCGGCGAACTGGATCTCGACGCAGGGCCGCAGTCCGTACGCACCCATGCCCACCGCGGCACCGACGATTCCGCTCTCGTTGATCGGGCTGTCGAAGCAACGGTTCGTGCCGAATCGCTTCTGCAGGCCCTGCGTGCATCGGAACACGCCGCCGAAGTAGCCGACGTCCTGACCGAACACGACGACTCGCTCGTCGCGCTCCATTGCCACCGCGTGCGCATCTCGAATCGCTTCGACCATCGTCATCCGCGTCATGTCAGAAACCTGCCTGCTCGCGCTGGCGGCGGAGGTGGTCGGGAAGCGTGGCATACACGTCGTCGAACATCGATTCCGGTGAGGAGTGCTCGCTACGCAACGTGCCGAACCGCTCGGCCTCGGCGGCCGCCTCACGGACCGCCGCCTCCACCTCGGCCACGCACTCCTGGTGCTGTTCGTCAGTCCACTCGCCGATGCGGATGAGGTGGTTCTTGAGCCGATCGATCGGGTCACCGAGTGGCCAGATGTGGGGCTCGTCCTGAGGGCGATAGGCGGACGGATCGTCGGAGGTGGAGTGAGCGCCGACGCGGTACGTCACCCACTCGATGAGCGTCGGACCGTGGTTGGTGCGTGCCCGCTGCGCGGCCCACGACGAGACAGCGTGCACAGCGAGGTAGTCGTTGCCATCCACGCGTAGCGACGCAATGCCGAACCCGTGGCCGCGTGTGGCGAACGTCGGCGAGTCACCGCGTGCGAAGCCTTGGAACGTGGAGATGGCCCACTGGTTGTTGACGATGTTGAGGATCACTGGAGCGTGGTAGGTCGACGCGAAGACCATCGCAGAGTGGAAGTCGGATTCGGCGGTCGCCCCGTCTCCGATCCAGCCCGATGCGATGCGCGTGTCGCTCGACAACGCTGATGCCATCGCCCAACCGACGGCTTGGACGAACTGAGTGCCGAGGTTGCCCGAGATCGAGAAGAAGCCGGCATCGCGCGACGAGTACATCACCGGCAGCTGTCGGCCCTTCAGCGGATCATGGCTGTTCGAGTAGATCTGATTGATCATGCTGACCAACGGGTAGTCGGCTGCGATCAACAGGCCCTGCTGCCGGTACGTGGGAAAGCACATGTCATCGGGGTGCAGTGCTCGCCGGTGAGCACATGACACGGCCTCTTCGCCGAGCGACTGCATGTAGAACGACGTGTTCCCCTGACGATGCGCTTGCAGCATGCGCGCGTCGAAGATGCGTACCGTCAGCATGTCGCGCAGACCGCGCCGCAACTGTTCCGCGTCAAGCGTGCCCGCCCACGGTCCGACGGCTTCACCGTGGATGTCGAGCACCCGGATCATCTCTGCGCCGAGGTCGACGATGTCGGCCGGCTTGACGTCGATCGGTGGACGGCGGACCTCACCGGCCCGGTCGATCAGCAGGTCGCGGAAGACTGGCTTGTCACCGGGACGTGCCCTCGGCTCCGGAATGCGCAGACGAAGGGTGTCAGCGGGCTGGCCGTCCATCGCGTCTCTCCTTCTCACATCGCGACACTGTCACGTTCGCGGCTCTGGGTGTGACGCTCGGCGAAAAGGTCGACGCGAGTGCGCTCGGTGCTGGGTCCAGCGGGAGGACCGTGGTCGCAGCAGTGAATCGAACCCGTCGACGGATAGCGTCGTTCCATGGGCGCACTCATCGGTGGCATTGTTCTCGTATTCGTCGGTATCGCAGCCAGCTTCATCGGCCGCAGCCGTGTCAAGCGGTTGCGGACCGCTTCCGAGTTCCGACCGTCGGGCACCGCAGATGATGTCGCCCGCATCTCCCAGGTGGGAGGTCTTGTCGTGGTCGTGGTCGGCGTGCTGGTGATCTTCTCCTCGTTCGTCCGCATCGTGCCGGCCAACACCGTTGGAATTCCCACCACTTTTGGCAAGATCGGCTCGCCGTTCGCCAGCGGCTTTCACTTGACTGCTCCCTGGACCGAGATCACCGAGTTCAGCACGCGTACACAGGAGCTCTCGATGCTGCAGGCCAGTGACGAGGGCGATATGGGCAAGGACGACAGCATCAACGTCATCGCCAAGGGCGGCGGCTCGATGAAGGTCGATGTCACCGTGCGCTTCTCGTTGGCGCAGGACAAGGCCTCCGAGCTGTTCAAGCAGGCCGGCTCGCTCGACCTCGTGAAGGATCGTTTCGTTCGCCCCGATACCCGCGAGGTGGTGCGTGACGTCTTCGGTAAGTACTCCGCCGAGGAGGGCTACTCCACCCTACGCGGGCAGATTGCATCGGAGATCACCGAGGACCTGCAAAGGCGACTCCTGCAGCGCGGCATCGTGGTCGACACGGTCAATGTGCGCGATGTCAGTCCTGAGCAGCAGGTGCTCGATTCGATCAATGCCGTGCTACGCACCCGCAACGAAGCGGCGCAGGCGTTGGAGGACCAGAAGAAGCAGGTCACCGAAGGCGAGACCCGCAAGCAGGTGGCCACTCTCGACAAGGAGGCCACGGTCACCAAGGCCGAGGCCGATGCGCAAGCCGTCTCCATTGCCGCCGAGGCGCAGGCAAAGGCCAACCAGGCAATTGCGGCCTCGCTCACTCCCGAGCTCGTCGAGCTCGAAATCGCGAAGGCCTGTGCAGCGGCCATTGCTGCCACTCAGGCGCAGGTGATCAACGTGTGCGCCAATCAGAGCGGCGGAACCACCGGAGCCGCGGCCTCGACGGTGATCGTTGATTCCCGTAACAACGGCGGCTGAGGCTCACGTCGTGACGATCCGAGCCGCTGTCGGCAACATCAGTTCGGTTGGCGGGCGCGCCCGTCCCCAGCTCTGACGTCGCCCACACGTCGAGCGGGAGCTACGCCATGTGGCTGCGGTCGTCGGCCAGGCGGCGGCCGTCGATGTACCGCAGCTCGTGACGAACGGTTCCGTCGTTGCGCCACTTGCGAATCGCGGGGCTGCTATCGCGGCCGTCTTGACGCCTGCCGGCCCAGTACCGCTCCTCATAGTGCACCTTGCCATCGGCGAAGTAGCCGCGAGCGGCCGGCATACCCGTAGTGGGGTCGTGCAGCAAACCATGCGTGTAGAACAGCTCGTACTTCAGCTTGCCGTCCGGCCGGAAGCGGCGGTACGCAGGGTAGTGGCGGCCAGGGTTGTGAAGCTGCCCCTCGCGATACCAGCCGACGTAGCTGATCGAACCGTTGGAATGCCGACGAACTCGGCCGGTGAAACCCACAGGGATCTCTGCCTCGTCTTCGATGTCGATCGTGTTGATGACACGAAAGGACATCGAGTTCGGAATCAGGTCGATCAGTTCCATAGTCGGGTATCGCCATGAACCCCGACCAACTTGAGCGATCAGACGAACTTTGTCAGATACTCAATCTCAGGCAACGGGTTCGCCAGCTTTGCAGCGGCGCGACCCCTCGAACATCATCTCTTGCCCGGTCGCAGACCAGCCTGCGTTCTCGTAGAACTGCCGAGCTCGCGGGTTGTCGCGCAGCACCCACAGCAGCGCTGCGGTGTAACCCGTGTCGCCTGCCGCATTGGCGGGCTCAGACGGCGAGAAGGTCGCGGGCGCCTGTGTCGGAGGAGGGGTGGCGCAGCTTGCTCATTGCACGCGCCTCGATCTGGCGGATGCGCTCACGAGTGAGATTGAAATGCTCGCCGACCTCTTCCAAGGTGCGTGGCTCGCCACGGTCGAGACCAAAACGCAGCTTCAGGATTTCGCGCTCGCGCTCGTCGAGGGGGGCAAGCAGGCGGGCGATCTCGTCGGGCAGCAGCGCGGTGGCGGCAACCTCGAACGGGCTCTCGGCGGAACGGTCTTCCACCACGTCGCCCAGTTCGGCGTCGCCGTCTTCACGTAGCGGCTCGCTGAGCGACAGCGGCTCGGCTGCGAAACGCAATGCCTCGGTGACCTTGTCCTCCGGCATCTCGACTTCTTTGGCCAGCTCGCTGAGCGTGGCCGGTCGACCCAACTTCAGCTCCAGCCGGCTGCGTGCCTTTTGCAACCGCGCCAACGTGTCGCCGGCGTGAACTGGCAGGCGAATGGTGCGGCCGGTGTTGGCGATGCCGCGAGTGATGGCCTGGCGAATCCACCAGGTGGCATAGGTGGAGAACTTGAAACCCTTGCGCCAGTCGAACTTCTCGACGGCGTGCATGAGACCCAGGTTGCCCTCCTGGATGAGGTCGAGCAACGGCAGACCCGATGCCTGGTACTTCTTGGCGATGGACACCACGAGGCGCAGGTTGGACTGCACGAACGCGCGCTCCGCATCCTCACCCTCACGGGTGGCGCGGCGCAGCTCACGCTTCTTGGCGGCCGTCAGGTCGCCAGCGCCATCCAGCTCTGCTATTGCTGCTTTGCCGCTCTCGATCTGCTTCGCCAGGCGAACCTCGTCGTCCTTGGTCAGCAGAGAGTACTGTCCGATGTCGGTCAGATAGAGGCGAACCAGGTCCTCTTCGTCCCGTTCCACGCGATCTTTCGCCACGACTGCTCCTCAACGCTGAACGACTGAACCTGAACGACTGAACCTGAACGACTGGGAACACTGGGCGACCAGACACCCAACAACGACTGAACAACTGGTACGTATCGGCGGGGCTGTCCCTGACGGTGAGTCACTCACGATACCGACGCCTTCCAGCCCCTCACACCCCGTGCACAGATTCACAAGGACTATCGATGACGGCGATATGAGACTCCCGAGTATCGTTTGCCGGTATGCAAGAGCAGCTCAACAACGATTTGCGGCCACACGCAGGTCCGAACGACGTCGAACTGTCCATTGTCACCATGCGCTTCGACGCAGCCGACGCAGGAGCGCTGCTGGCAGTGCTGTCGAAGTATGTGGTGCTGACGCGCATGGAAACCGGCTGCCGGAACATCGACCTGTGCTGGTCGGTCACACAGCCCGGCCGTTACCTGCTGATCCAGAAGTGGGACTCGCCAGAAGTGCAGCGCGCCCACTTCGACAGCGCGGGAATGATCGAGATGGCGACGGCCTGCACCGGCCTGCTCAGCGCCCCACCCGACATCGACCTGTGGGACGGCCCGAGCGCGCACGATCTGCGCTGAAGCCACGCTGAAGGCGGGCGGTGGGGGTCCGTGTGCGCAACAAGTGGCGGCAGTAGCGTTCGATGCAACAGATCTCTAGGAGCTTTCGATGCCCAATCCAATGATGAACGACAAGGCAGTCGACCAAGCAGCAGGCGCCGCCGGGTGGGGCGCCCCCGCCGTGGCTGGTCGCTCAACGGTCATCCCCGGCACGCCGATCGACGACGGCCCGATCACTGGTTGGCAGAGCAGCGTGATGACCATCCGCGGCACCATGTCCGCCGGTGGCGTCTTGCTGGTGCTGCTCCTCGGTTCGGCTTCGTTCGGCTGGGCCAGCGCGCCGGATTCCGGTGGGGGTGCCGGCGGTTTCCCTGGGATGGCACTGGCGGCGATGCTGGTCGGCTTCGGCTGCGCGATTGCTGTGCACTTCAAGCCGATGATGGCCAAGGTGCTCGGCCCCATCTACGCACTTGCCCAGGGCTTCTTCCTCGGCGTCATCTCCAAGGCGTACAACGTCCGCTACGAGGGCATCGTGGTGCAGGCAGTCGGCGCCACGCTCGCCGTGTTCGCGGTGATGCTCTTCCTCTACAACTCGCGCATCATCAAGGTCACCGACCGATTCCGTCGCAACGTGATCATGGCGACCATGGGGTTGATGGCCTTCTACCTTGTCTCGTTCGTGATCAACCTCTTCGGTGGTTCGGTGCCATTCCTCCAGTCGGCCAGCCCGCTCGGCATTCTGTTCAGCGTGTTTGCCGCCGGCCTGGCAGCCATGATGCTGGCAGTCAACTTCGACACCATCGAGCGCGGCGCGAAGGCCGGCTGGCCCAAGGGCATGGAGTGGTACTGCGCGTTCGGTCTACTGGCGACCTTGGTGTGGCTGTACCTCGAGATCCTGCAACTGCTCGCCAAGCTCAACCGCCGCTGAGGTAGGCGGGCTCAACCCGCCTACAACGTGCGGAGGAAGCCGAGCAGTGCGTCGTTGAACGCAACAGGGGTCTCCTGTTGCACCCAGTGACCCGAGCCCGGAATGATCGTGTCACCGCGATAGTTCGGCAGCGTGTTGCGCATGCGCTCCGGGCCGGTGGGGTCCATCAGGCGCACCACGTCGACGTCGCCGGTGATGAAGTAGCTGGGCATCGTCAAGCGCTCGGCGCCCAACCCGGTGGCCCTGACAGCGTTTGCATCGAGGTTGCGGTACCAGCTGATCGGGCCGAAGAAGCCGCTGTGGGCGAACTCGGCGGTGTACGTCGCCAGGTCTGCGTCCGTCAACCACGCACCCTCCGGCCCCATATATGGCGTGGCCGGTGGCGTGGGCATCATCGTGAGAAAGCCGGTGCCTTCCATCGGCGGTAGTTCGGTGGGCATTTCGCGTCCCGCAGTCGCGGCACCCGACGCTCCGTACAGCATGTGGCTCATCGTCACGCAGGCGTCGGCGCCCAACTCTGCCTCCGGCGGGCCGACCGTCTGGAAGTACAGGATGTAGAAGAACCGGTCGCCGTACACCATCTGCATCAGCTGCGTCGGCGGCCCGGGCCACTCGACGTACGGCACGCTCACGCCCACGACCGCACGTACGCGCTCGGGGCGGTGACGAGCGGCTTCCCACACGACCATCGAACCCCAGTCGTGGCCAACGAAGACGGCGTCGTGCTGGCCGTAGTGATCGAGCAGACCGAAGAGGTCGCCGGTCAGGCTGTCAGTACCGTATGCGTCAATGGCCACCGGTGCGGTCGAGTGGCCGTATCCGCGTTGGTCGGGTGCGATGACGTGGTAGCCGGCAGCGGCCAACGGAGCCATCTGATGCCGCCAGCTGTACGCCAACTCGGGGAAGCCGTGGCTGAGCACGACGATAGGTTTGCCAACGTCGCCGGCTTCGTGCACGCCAAGCTCGACTCCGTTGACGGCGATGGTGGACACTCGGGTCTCGGTCATGGCGACATCATGCCGCGCGGACCTACCGCCACCCGGAGCCGGACGATCGCTCCTCAGGTAGGGGCGAGCGCGGCGCAGGAGGTGCTGATGGCTTCCAGCTCGCCCCACGTGAGCGCATCGGCCGACCAGAGTTGGACGAATGCGGCATCGGCGGCGTCGGTGAAACCGTGCCGATTGCGGAAGTTGTAGATCCACCGCTGCTGGTTCACCTTCAAGCCAAGTCGGCTGAGTCGGCCGGCGCAGAATGTCTCCCATGCGGCCATTTGACGCAGAGCCAGGTTCTCGTCGGCGGGTGCTCCACCGAACCCTCCGTGCAATCGGTCGCGCACGCGCAACAGGATGCGGCCCAGGTTGATGGCGGTGGCCACTTCGCTCTGCTCGCGCGGCCGCTTCGAATCCTCGAACGCGCCGCTCTCCACCTTGATGTTGATGGTGTCGTCGGGCCCGGTGCCGAAGGTGGCGCTCACGCGACCGAGCGGGGTGGTCTCGTCGATCTCGATGTGCAGTGGCTGCTGCATGTCCAGCGATGCCGCCAGCTCCTCGGCAACCCGCGTCACGACGGCACTGTCGAACTTCACGAAGCGGAAGATCTGCGGTGCGACGGTGACGCTCATGCGTCAGCGAGCTGCTCGGCGGAGAAGGCTTTGCGCTCCTCCAGCGCTTTCAGGCTGACGTCGGCAATCTGCTCCACCTCCGTGTCGGTGAAGCCCGCGAGTTCGCGGAAGCGACGGGCCAAGCCGATGGGCGACTCCTTCGAATCGCTGCGAGTGCCGCCGAACGAGAAGATCTTGTCCACGACGCTCTGGAACTCCAGCGCCTTTTTACGCCGCTCGGGATCGTTCTCCGTGATTCTCCGCAGCCAGTCGCTGCCCATCTTCACGTGGGTCACTTCGTCGGCCAGCATCCAGTCCTCGCAGAACTCGAGGTACGGGTCGCCGGCCAGATCGCCGAACTCCTTCATCGTCGTGAACACGTCGATGGCAAGGCCTTCGAGCGCACGATTCACACCGGCGAGGCGCAGCACCGGGTCGTTGCTGCACGCCACTTCGAAGAGCACCGTGTTCTCCGCGAACTGGCCGATCTCGGTACCCATCCAATCGCTGAGCTTGACGCTGATCTCCACATGCCGGGCTTCGTCCCAGGCCTGGCGAGCCATGTCCAACTTGAGTGCGAACGGGATGCTGTCGGGCGTGCCGCCGCCACCGAGTTGGAAGTCGTGGCAGGTACGGCCGGCGCCCTCGAGCGCCTGAATCTCGCCGACGAAGATGCCATGCATCAAGCTGCGGGCGGCATCGCTGGCGTCGGCTCGGTCGGGTGTCAGCCGGTTGGTCTTGGGTCGCTTGCCGGGGGTCTCGGCGAGCAGGGCGCTGCGCGGGTCGGCCTCGCTCTGACGCATGGTGATCTGGGTGAACCGCGCGTCGCGCGCCAACTCCTCGACCGGGAAGAACTGCCTCATTTCGGGCCTCCAATACTGCCGGGTCCGGCAATGCCGCCGGCCTCCACCATCAACTTCTCCAACTTCGCCTGGTGTGTCGCCGCACGATCAACTTCTTCGGGTGTTTCGATCAGCGACTGAATCATCATCTCGCCGTCGCGCCAGTCGTCGAACTCGTCCTGCAATGCGAAGTTCAGCGAGCGAATGGTGGGGGCGTCGGTGATCTCGCTGGTGTTGTTGCGGTGGTACGTGTACGCGGCGATGAAGTGGGGGATGAACACGCGGTACACGCCCACCAGCTTCTCGATGGTCTGGTCGGCGGCTTCGGGCTCGGTGAGCGCCTCCACGAAACGAACCAGCGCCTCGTTGGCCGGCACGGTCAGCCGCTCGGGGTTCATCTCACGCAGCTCTGGCAGGCGCTTGTGCCACAGGTCGGCGTGCCATGCGTGGTGATAGCAGTGTGTGCCCATCCGCATCTTCACGTCGAGCTCGGGCACCGTTGCCACCCAGCCGCCGAGCGCCTCGAACAGCTTCATCTCGGCCCACTTGTAGTTACCGACACGACGAGCCGTTTCCTCCACGTCGAAGGTGCCCGGCAACTGCCGGCGGTCCCACGGCGCAAACGGTGCTCTCGGTTTGTACGGATCGGCCACGGAAAACCCCCTCCAGTGGTGCGCCGCATCGGCGCAGGCAATGGTCGGCACACTACTGGTGGTTGCCCGCCGTCGGCACCGTCAGAGGTAATAGCCGTTGATGTCGACGATGAAGTGCGTGCTGCCACCGTCGCACACCACGGTCAGTTCGCGGTTGGCGTTCAACGTCAGACTGATGCCGTTCGCAATGACCTGGCCGCCGGCCGACCAGTTGATGCTGGACGCGGTGATCGCAGTGGTACCGCCAGGGTTGACCGCCAGGAAGCCGGCGCCGGCGGTGGTGACGATCGTGATGTTGGCTGCAACCGCGGTCGCGCCGGCAGGAATCGCGTTGGCAGTGACGACGGCACCACCGTTGACCGCCCGGGTATCCTTGACCGAGATGGTTCGAGTGCCACCGCTGCTCAACACGCCCGGTGTGGGCAGCGCTTGGCGCGAGTCGTAGACGCGAGTCGGCGTGATGGCATGGAAGGCGCCGGCCGAGCTTCGGCCTGCGATCTTGCGCCACTTCCCCGGCGTCCCGTCCTCGACGCACAGCCACAGGTCGAGGTTGGAGTCGGCCTCGATTTCACCTGCCGCATGTGCGTCAGTGCGAGTTGGGACCGGGGGGTAACGACGTCGAGTTGCAACGCGGCCGTACCGCCGGCGCCGGAGAAGAATCCCCCGATGCGGCCGAAACCCTGTACGCCGATGTTCGTGGTGCCGACCGCAACGATGCCGTTCCTTCCCCCAGTGAAGGAGCCGCCGACGTTGGCGCTCTCGCCGACCACGCCGTCGCCAGCGACCGACTTGCCGTAGACGCCTGAGCTGCCTGCGGACTCGCCCTTCACGCCGAAGCCGCCGCCAGCGTTGAGGCCCACGACGCCCGAGCCGCTGGGCTGGTTGGTGTAGCCGTACACCCCGGAGGCCGACGTACTGACGGTGGAGAAGCCGGCCAGCGCAGCAGGGTAGGCGGGGGTGGCAGTGTTGAAGAGGGTGCCAGCCTGGAACAGGAACCCAACCCCGCCGGTACCGGTGTAGTCGACCCGAGTCCGGTTTGCGGTCGAATTGTTGGCGCCCAACAGGGTGAGGCCGTTGTCGGCAGCCGCCGGCGACCCCACCACCAGTGCTGCGGCTCCACCGGCCGCCGCCGCGCCCAGCAGGCGCAGCGCCTTGCGTCGGCTTGCACGTGGCTCGCTCTCGCCGGTGCCGACCGTGGGCTCGGCGACGGTGGACGTCAGTGCTGAGAGTTCCTGTTCGCGGTGCATCGTTTCCCCTTCGGCCTCCACGGTGAAGGCACATGGGCATGATGGTGCACCATTCAACGCCTTCCCTCAGTCAGCTGTCTGACAGGTGCCGGTGACGGGCCCGCCAGGCGTGTTCGGCTTCCCCCATCGCAGTGGCCGGTGGCCCGTCGTGGAGGTACTCCAGCAGCATCCCGCGCCACGGGGCCTCCACCTCGAGCTTGCCGAGAATGGCATTCACGCCCCACACCACGCGGTCGAGAATCACGAAACTCGGCGGGATGTTGAGGTGCTCGATGACTGCCGCATGTGGGCCTTTCACATCGATGATGGTGGCCATTGCCTGCTTGGTGAAGTCGCGGGTGTACGCGAACGTGTCCGTGAGATACGGCGTGTAGGGCGTGCTCACATAGTCCCACACAGACTGCGCAGCGAGGCCGTGGCCGGAGCGCAGAAAGCCGACCGCCTCCATCGCCGCCATCAGTTCGTCAGGGTCGCGATTCACGATGACGGCCTCCAGCGTGGGCAGTAACTGCTCCCACTGGCCGGTCGTCCACCGCTTCACCAGGCCAAAGTCGAGGAAGGTCACATCGCCGTCGATCGTGAAGCGATAGTTACCCGGATGCGGGTCGCCATTGAACGCACCGAGGTGGTTCACCGCGTGCTGTGTGAACCGCCAAATACTTTCACCCGCGCGTTGCTTGGCCGCAGGGCTTGCGGTTGCGAGGAACTCGGCGAACCCGATGCCATCCACCCACGCGGTGGTCAATACGCGCTGACTGCTGGTGGCCGCAATGACATCCGGAATGCTGACGAACGGGTGGCCTGCGAAGTGAGCGGCGAACTCACGCTGGTTGTCGGCCTCCAGCCGATAGTCGAGCTCGTCGCGCATTCGGTCGCGGAGCTCGTCGACCAGACCCTTCGTGTCCAAGCCTTTCAGCGCGAATGCGCCGACCAGTCTGTACAGGCCCTCGGTGTTGTCGAGGTCGGTCTCGATCGCATCGCCCACGCCCGGGTACTGCACCTTGACCGCCACATCGCGCCCGTCGCGAGTGACCGCACGGTGCACCTGCCCAACGCTGGCCGCGGCGACCGGTGTGACCTCCCAGTCGAGGAAGATCTTCTGTGGCGCAGCCCCCAGTTCACCGCGTACCACGCCCTCGGCAGCGGCAGGCGACATTGGGGGCGCGTCAGCCTGCAGAGTTGCCAGCGCTGCCTGCGCCTCGGGCGGCAGCGCCTCGACAATGAAGCTCAGCAGCTGCCCGAACTTCATCAGTGCACCCTTCATGTTGCCCAACTCGCGGGCGACGTCCTGTGCGCTGCGAATCGCGAACTGGTTGTCCAGTTCCTCGTGCCGGTCGGTGCCGGCGAACAGCCGCCTGGCGCGATGGACGACGAACCGCGCCCCGTTGCGCGCCATCAGCCGCCAGACTCGTGCGGTGCGTTGCGCGCGCAACAGACGCACGCTGCTCACCTGGTCAGCCATCCACCGGAGTCATGCGGTGCCGGCGCGGCGGGCGGCGGGCGTGGTGGCCAGGAGCTCCGCCGACAGTTCAGTGCCGGTGACCTCATCGGTCCAGTAGGTGCCCACGTCGAGACGGGCGAGCGCCACCTCGACGTCGGCCAGATCGCGCTCGATGCCGTCCAGATCGAGCGGTGTGTCGACGGTGTCAGGGTCGGTGGGCGTGTGCTCGGTGTCCATTGGGTGAAGGTTAGCGATGGAGCGGTGTGACTCGACCACGTATGGCGTATGGTGCGGCCGTGGCACAGGTGCGGTTGGAACAGGTGACCAAGACCTTCGGTGAAGGGGCCGACGCGGTGACCGCGGTCGACCATGTCTCGCTCGATGTGCAGGACCACGAGTTCATGATTCTGCTCGGCCCCTCGGGGTGTGGGAAGAGCACGCTGTTGCGCATGGTCGCTGGTCTGGAAGACCCCACCGGTGGCGACGTGTTCATCGGCGATCGACGGGTCAACGATGTCGAGCCCAAGCTGCGCGACATCGCAATGGTCTTCCAGAGCTACGCGCTGTACCCGCACAAGACAGTCGCTGCGAACATCGAGTTCCCGCTGAAGGTTCGCGGCGTCGACAAGGCGCAACGAGCGGCCGAGGCCCTGAAGGCCGCCGCCGTCCTGGGCCTCACCGACTACATGAAGCGCAAGCCGGGCCAGCTCAGCGGCGGTCAGCGCCAACGAGTGGCGTTGGCCCGTGCGATCGTCCGCGACCCCGCCGTGTTCCTGATGGACGAGCCGCTCAGCAACCTCGACGCCAAGCTTCGCGGCGACACTCGCGCCGAGCTGGTGGAGCTGCATCGCCGACTCGACAGCACCTTCATCTACGTCACGCACGACCAAGTGGAAGCGATGACGATGGGCAGCCGTGTGGCCGTGCTCAACGGCGGCAGGCTGGAGCAGGTCGGTACGCCGCAAGATGTCTACGACCATCCGGCATCGGCCTTCGTTGCGCAGTTCATCGGCACACCGCCGATGAACCTGCTGCAGCCGGGCCAACTGGGCTCCTCCGATGTGCAGGTCGGTATTCGACCCGAGCATTTGCTGATTGCGGTCGATGGTGCCTTGGAAGGCACCGTGCGTCAGGTCGAACACCTCGGTCATGAAGTGCTGCTGCTCACCGAATCGCCCACCGGTCGGCTCACTGCACGCGTGGCGCCACACGCCGGTCTGCCGGTGGTGGGCGACACGGTGCGCTTCGATGTGGCCGACCATCACCTGCACCGGTTCGATGCGGTCACCGGAGTGCGAGTGCCGTGAAGCGTCGCTTGCGTGATGCCCCCGCTGCGCTGCTGATGTTGGGCGCCTCGTTGGTGCTGCTCGGTGTCTGGACGATCTTCCCGCTCGTACGCGCCATTCAGACCGGCCATCTCAGCTGCAACCAGACCGGTACTCAGTGCATCGACACTGGCTGGAGCACGTACTTCGACGTCTTCATGAGCCAGCAGTTCCAGGACGCGCTCAAGGTGTCGTTCTGGCTTGCCGTCATGACTGTGCCTGCCGGTCTCATCCTCGGCGTCGGCCTGGCAGTGCTCGCGGACAAGCACCTGCGCGGCATCGGCTTCTTCCGCACCGTGTTCTCCAGCACAGTGGCCACCAGCGTGGCGGTGGCCAGCCTGGTGTGGTTCGTGCTGCTGCAACCCGAAATCGGTGTGTTGTCGGACTTGTTCAGTGGTTGGATTCCCGCGCTGAAGAATCCCGGACTGTTACGCGACCCTGACACGGCGTTGCTTGCGGTAGCGCTCAGCAGCATCTGGGCGAGCTTGGGGTTTACGTTCATCGTCATCACCGCGGGGCTGCAGAGCGTGCCCAAAGAGCTGTACGAGAGCGCGTACGTGGATGGTGCGGGAAGCTTCCGCCGCTTCACCAACGTGACCCTACCGATGCTGTCGCCGTCGATTCTCTTCATCAGCGTCGTGCTCACGACTCGAGCTCTGCAGACCTATGGCGAGGTCGCACTGCTCACCGGCGGTGGGCCAGAGCCGGAGAAGTCCACCACCACCATCCCGTATCTGATCTACGGGAGGAACTCGATCATCAGCCAGGACATTGGTCTCAAGTCAGCGGCCGCTGTGCTGCTGTTCTTGATCTCGCTGGTGTTCGCTCTCGTACAGTTCCGTGGGTTCGAGAAGCGGGTGCACTATGGCAACTGACATTGCCTCGGTGAACACCACTCACGGGTGGCGCAAGGTCGGGCGATACTCGCTGCTGACGTTCATCGCCGTCCTCGTGCTCTTCCCGATCTATGCAGTGCTGCTGCAGGCCTTGAAGTCCGGCCCCGACTCGCTCGATCACCCGCGGTCGCTACTGCCAGTCGACCTCACCTTCTCCACCATCAGCGCGGCCTGGGACCAAGGCGACCTCGGGCGCCTGCTGGTCAACAGTTTGTTCGTGTCAGTTGTGGTGACGGCCGGCGTCATCGTCACCAGCCTGCTGGCGGCGTACGCATTCGCCTTTCTCAACTTCCCGTTCAAGGGCCCCATTTTCGTGTTCTACCTGGCGACGATGCTGGTGCCCGGTGAGGTGACGGTGGTGTTCAACCAGCGCACCGCCGATTCGCTCGGCTGGATCAACACCTACCAGGGTCTCATCGTGCCGTCGCTGGCCAGCACCTTCGGTGTGTTCCTTGTGCGCCAGGTGTTTCTCCAGCTACCGCACGAGCTGCGTGAGGCCGCCTCCCTCGACGGCGTGGGCCATATGCGCTTCCTGTGGGAAGTTGCCGCTCCGCTCAGCCGGCCGACATTGGGTGCGCTCGGACTCTTCACATTTCTTGGTACGTGGAACGCGTATCTTTGGCCGTCGCAGGTGATCCGCGGTGATCGTGCGCACGAAACGATTCAGATCGGTCTCGACCGGTTGAAGTCGTCAGATATCAGCAGGCTCAATCTCGTCACAGGAGGACTCGTGGTCGCTGCACTTCCCATCTTCATTTTGTTGGTCGTGTTCCAACGCCAACTCGTTCGCGGTCTCACAGCAGGGGCGGTGAAGGGCTGATGCGTACTCGATCCGCTCGCCTTGCGTTCTTCGTAGCCGCCGTCGGCCTTGTTGCTGCGTGCAGCGGTGGTGGCAGCATCACCGACTCCGGCGACGCTGTGACTACTCCGTCCGCCGCACCTCCGGAGAGCCTGGCCCCCGGTGATACGGCTGCCGCGGTGACTACCACTTCCATTGCGCCGGACACGTTGCCCGACTGCCCAACCGATGCATTGGCCGCCGCCACAGGTACCACCGAGATCACGTTCTGGCACAGCATGTCTGCCAACCTCGGTGAGGAAGTCGTCAAGCTCACCGACGCCTACAACGCCGGCCAGGACAAGGTGAAGGTGAACCTGGTGCAAGGCAGCTACGAGGAGACGGCCGACAACTACTATCTCGCCAGCCAGGGCGACCGACCCGACCTCGTGCAGCTGCCCGAGTATCAGGTGCAGGCCATGGTCGACACCGCCAGCACCGTTCCGATCGGCAAGTGCATCGAGGCCAGCGGTTTTGACACCTCCGCATTCCTGCCAACGGCGCTTGCTGCGTACGCCACCCAAGGCGTGCAATGGTCGATGCCGTTCAACATCTCCAACCCGGTGCTCTTCTACAACAGGAAGGCGTTCGCTGCCGCCGGACTCGACCCGAACGTGCCGCCCAAGTCCCTCGACGAAGTGCGCGCATTCAGCCAACAGATCGTCGATTCCGGTGCGTCCAAGTACGGGCTCGCGCTCGAGTCGGGCTTCGACTCCGGTGGCGGTTGGTACGTCGAGCAGTGGTTCTGCAAGGCGCAACAGTTCTACACGGACGGCGACAACGGCCGCACCAGTCGGGCGACCGAAGTGTTGTTCAACGCCCCGACCGGCGTTGAGGTGCTCACCTATCTGCAGCAGCTGTTGCAGGACGGTCTCGCGGTCAACCTGGGCGACAACACCCAAACCGGGTTCGACAACCTGCTCAAGTTGGCCGACGACAAGGAGCCGGCGGCGATGACCATGGCGACGTCGGCATCGCTCGGCCAGGTGCTTGCGGTCCTCGCCGGTGGCCAGTTCCCACAGATCGGGCCCGACGATGTGGGGGTTGGGCCGATGCCCGGCCCCGATGGCCTGCCCGGCGCGCTCATCGGTGGCGCATCGCTGTGGCCGGTGAATACGGGCGATGACGTGCGTACCGCAGCAACATGGGATTTCATCACCTACCTCGTTGGTGCGCAGCAGCAAAGCCAATGGGCGGCGGCAACGGGCTACATCCCCGTGCGCACCGATGCCCTCGAGCTGGACCCGTACAAGACCACATTGGCCACCGACTCCCGGTTCGGGGTGGCGTACGAGCAGCTGTTGGCCACGCCCGACGCGCCCACCTCCGCCGGCCCCGTCATGGGTCCGTTGCGTGAAGTGCGTTCAGTGCTGGCAACTGCAATCGCTGCAATCTTCGACGGTGCCGACGTGACCGCCACCCTCGACGCCGCCGCCGACCAAGCCAACGGCCTGATCACCGACTACAACACCCGCAACACGTAGTCCGCCCATCGCTCCCGCCCCCAACTTCCAGGGACAACATTCACCCATTTGCGCGCGCAAGGGGTTTCTGGGCGGAGGGCGTCCCAAAGTTGACTCCGGGTGTGTCCAGTCCCGGTTTCCGGAACTGGACACACCCAGATTCCGTAGTGGAGACTTCACGTCCAGGTCGCCAGTACTCCCCGAATTCGTTCTGCCACTTTCTGGGGGGACGCGGTGAGCGCACGCCACGTGAAGTGCACGGTGATGTAGCCATCGGCGACGAGGTCTGCGTCACGAATACGGTCGAACTCGAACTGGTCGCGATCTAGTCCGTGGGTGCCCCAGCCGTCGCACTCCAGGACGATGGGAGTTCCGATGACGAGGAAGTCGACTTCGTAACCACCGACGACAGCGTGGAACTGCACCGGCGGAAGGTCGTAGTAAGCAATGAGCGTCGACATTCTGGACTCGAGCAGGCTGTCTGGCGGCAACTCGTCGCCGACCCACCTGTCCAGTGCCAGGCGAAGCGGGGTGATCCCGTTGCGCCCGCTGACGGAGTGACGCGCCAGCGCCGCTCGAATTCCAATTGGCGACACGACCTTCGACACCAGGATCGCGATCATCGCCGCATCGACGGATCCCTCGTCGACCGCTCCCAGGTCCACCAGCATCCGAGCCGGGCTGCAGGTTGGCACTTTGTCGCGCATGATCGGTCGCAGGTCGAGGAGGTCGCGCGGCCGATGGATCAACACGCCTGGAAGTCGCGGCATCCGGGTCCGCGAAACGACTATCACGTCAACGGGGTCGGTCGCTGGCCGCTCGACACCCCAGAGGGCCGCAGCGGTTCGATGGGATGCCATTGCTCCCGGGCCAGCAGCCCACACCGCCGCCAGTGCGCGCTGTTGAAGCGTCGACTGAGTTCCGTGGAGACGAGCGACCGTCGGAAAGAGCTGCTCGAGGTGGCCACTGTTGATCGCTCGATACCAACTGCTGCGGCTGACGCCGAGTGCAGCGGCGGCGTTCTGGGTAATCAGCCCATGATGGCGTGTTGCGTAGCTGTCAAGTTGTTGAAGTCTCATACCCCTACTGGGCATGGTGAGGTTCCCGTTTCGGCAAAGTCGGTGACGATTTCAACTTTCTGGGTGTCATAAGTTTCGCGGATACCGAAACGGTGGACACCCAGAATCCTCTGTGGGACGGCTCCCGCCCAGAAACTGCTTGCGCCCGCAAATGGGGGTCGTGGGTGTCGGGCGGGGGCGAGTCGGGCGGGGGCGAGTCGGGCGGGGTCGTGGGTGGCGGGACGGGATGGGACGGGCGGGGCTCGCACGATCAGCGTCGGCGGGCGGGGATCTGGGCTGGGAAAGTCGGTATCGTAGAGGGCATGGCTACACCGTTTCCCGCTCTTGATGGTTCCGCTCCCGTGTCGCAGCAGTTCGACCAGGCTCCCGAGTTCGGGATCGATGCGTCGAAGCGCTACACGGCCACGATGGAGACCTCGATGGGCACGATGGTCATCGCACTCGATGCCATCAACGCACCCGGCACGGTCAACAACTTCGTGTTCCTCGCCGCCCACCACTACTACGACGGCGTTGCGTTCCACCGCATCATCAACGGCTTCATGTGCCAAGGCGGCGACCCCACCGGCACCGGCCGCGGCGGCCCCGGCTACCGTTTCAACGACGAGCCGGTGAAGCAGAAGTATCAGATCGGCTCGCTCGCCATGGCCAACGCCGGCCCCAACACCAACGGCAGCCAGTTCTTCTTGATCAGTGG
>Ga0105044_10003820_pt1 | contig 20642 bp, 25 predicted proteins | sample MAT01_FD_78092 | JGI IMG/M metagenome (GOLD analysis project Ga0105044, IMG submission 78092) | Freshwater microbial communities from Lake Fryxell liftoff mats and glacier meltwater in Antarctica - MAT-01 | ecosystem: Environmental > Aquatic > Freshwater > Ice > Liftoff microbial mat | place...
AGCCAGCTATTCTTGATTTTGGGGCCGCAGGTAAAGGGTATCTCATCGATGTAATTGCTGAGATGCTACGTCAAAATGACTGCCAAGACTTCACAATCGACGGTGGTGGCGATATTTTTCACGCCACTGTCTCCAACTCAGACCTAGAAATTGGTCTAGAAAATCCTCTCAACACCAAGGAGGTTATTGGCACGGTTGCTATACATAATCAAAGCCTGTGCGCCTCGGCCGGCAATAGACGCAAGTGGCTTAAGTATCACCATATCCTCAATCCATACACGAAAACCTCACCTACCACTGTTATTGCTAGCTGGGTCGTAGCTCCCACAGCTTTGGTAGCTGATGCCATTGCTACAGCACTCTTTTTAGTACCCCTCAGCAAACTCAAACAAATCTTTGAGTTTGAACATGCTGTCTTAACCGCAGATCAACGACTTCACTATTCTGATAATTTTAGAGTAAAATTATACTGAATAATTGTTTCTCCGTATGTTTATTCTTAAAACTATTGATAGATTTCTCAACAGCATCACCATGTACAAACTGGTTCTCTATGGACTTGCTTTTCTATCAGTCTTGAGTTTATTCTTGAGTGAAGTAAACCTTTTACCCTTCTCCACACTGGAGTTGCTCGCACTGTATGTTAGTATTTTTTCAAGTGCTTGGGCTACTCAGAAAGCTTGGCAGTTCATCACCAAAATCCCCACCAACACCGAGTCGTTCGCCATAACTGCCTTAATTCTGTGCCTTGTTTTAGCACCGTCAGTTTCTGTGCGCGATCTAGCTATCAATGTCTTTATTACGGTCATAGCAATGAGCAGCAAATTTATTCTCGTTGGCCACAAGCAACACATTTGGAACCCCGTAGCTATAGCACTTGTCGCAGCAGGTGTTCTTGGTTTTGGAAATGCTATTTGGTGGATAGGGAGTGCTGTTTTATTACCCTGTACCTTAATTTTTGCCTTGCTCATTGTGCACAAAATTCGCCGTGTGAAAATGTGGAGCATTTTTACTGCAGTCGGACTCCTCAGCGTCATTGCCTTTAACTTACGTTTTGGTACTGCGCCGTTAGATTCACTCCGACAAACACTTTTATCTGGACCACTCATCTTTTTTGGCGGCATCATGCTCACCGAGCCACTCACCACGCCAGCAGGAAAGAAGTTGAGATATCTGTATGCTGGCATAGTTGGATTCTTGTTTGGAGCGCAATTTCATATTGGCCCACTCTTCTCTAGTCCTGAATTAGCTCTAGTAATCGGTAATATTTTTTCTTATCTCGTCAATCCCAAAGTAACACTCATGCTCCAGTTTCAAGAAAAAATTCAGATCGCCGCAAATATCTATGAGTTTATTTTTAAGAAAAATGTCAATTTTACGTTTAAGCCTGGCCAATACTTGGAGTGGACAATCAATCCAAAAGCTGCCGACAGTCGAGGCAATAGACGCTACTTTACTATTGCTTCCTCGCCCACAGAAGAGACTGTTCATATAGGAGTACGAGTGTCTCCTAATGCATCCAGCAGCTATAAAAAAGAGTTACTAGCATTACAAAAAGGTGACGCTATTACAGCTCACCACCTTGCGGGCGACTTCACACTGCCCAGTGATCCCAAGCAAAAACTAGTTTTTATTGCTGGCGGAATAGGCGTTACTCCTTTTCGCAGTATGATCAAGTATTTGATTGATATAAAACAATCACGAGATATTATCTTATTTTTTGTCTGCAAGCAAGCAAACGAGTTTGTTTATGCAGATATTTTTGGCGAAGCCAAGAAATGGGGAGTCACTACTATTCAAGTCATCACGCACCGTGAGCACGCTCCTTTGAATTGGTCGGGAGAAATTGGCTACCTCACACCAGAATTACTTCAAAAGTATGTTCCAGATTATATAGAACGAAACTTTTATCTCTCAGGCCCCAATGCAATGGTAGCTGCATACAAAGAAGTTTTGGAAAAAATGCAACTGAGTGGCACGCATATTAAAACTGATTACTTTCCTGGCTTTTGAGCACCGCTGCCTTTTGGCGTATACTACTCGCTATGCATCAAAAAAGAAACTTAAAAATCAAACTATTGTCGTTGCTGCAACAAGAGCATTTTTTGTCTGCTTCCAACATGCTCAAGATTCTCAAAGAGCGCGGAGTTATTTTTAATAAAACTAGTGTCTACAGAGCCTTAGAGCAGTTGTTAGCAGATGACAAGGTTTGCCGTCAGTACTTCCATGAAGATGAAGCAGTCTATGAATTACGAGATCATCACCATGCGCATGTAGTGTGTGAAAAATGCGGCAGAGTCACGCAAACTGAGTGCACTTACTCTCACCCAGATAGTGTGGAGGGCTACAGCATTAGTCATCACCACGTCACGCTAGTTGGCTTGTGTGCTGAGTGCCAATCACAACCATCAACATAGCAAAACAACTCGATATACCTATACAATTGAGCAACTCTTGCTATACTATTTTCATACGCTCACCAGAAAGTTGTGTTCATCATGCCAAACCCTGTTACTGAACTCATCTCTAAAATTGTCAATCGCGGTACTGAAACAGTTGTGCCGGGTAAGAAAGAGTTGCAAGAGCTACTAGAATCTGGCAGAAAACTCAGTATTTATCTAGGTATTGACCCAACTGCTACGCGGATTCACTTGGGTCACGCGGTACCTTTGCGCAAATTGCAGTACTTTGCAGATCTCGGACATACTGTTTATTTTTTAATTGGAGATTTCACTGCATTGATTGGTGATACTTCAGATAAGAATGCTGAGCGTCCAGTTCTAACGCCACAAGAAATAGAACAAAATTTCCAGACTTATAAAGAACAAGCCAGTAAGATTGTTGATTTTTCAAAGATTACCGTGGTTCACAATAGCGATTGGCTCAAGAAACTTGGTTTTACTGAGTTACTGCAACTCATGCGAGTTTTTTCCGTGAATGATTTTATTAGTCGAGAACTGATTCGTGATCGTCTTGATAAGGGCGGACGTATTGGTTTAGCAGAAGTGCTCTACCCCATCATGCAAGGCTATGATAGTTTCCATCTCGACACAGATGTGCAGCTGGGCGGCACAGACCAAATTTTTAATATGCAAGCTGGTCGCACCATGCTTAAGCAGCTCAAAGATAAAGAATCGATTGTTCTTACCAATGGTTTTCTCGTTGGCACAGACGGCCGTAAAATGAGTAAGTCTTGGGGAAATGCTATTTGGCTTGATGATTCTCCAGAAGAAATGTTTGGTAAGATTATGTCGCTCAAAGACGAATTAATCTTGAACTACTTTGCACTAGCTACAAGCTTATCTGATACGGCAATTGGTGAAATAGAAACTAGAATTAAAAGTGGTGAGCACCCAATGAGACTCAAAAAAGAGCTGGCTCAACAAATAATTACCGAACTCCATGGAGAAAAGTTTGTCGCCGCCGCCGAGGCATTTTTTGTTGCTGCGGTACAGACCAAAACTGCGCCAGAAGATACGCTGGTGGTAAAAATTGGGGCGGCGGAACTCAGGAGCGAATCTCTCATAACTCTTCTGGTAGAACAAAACTTGTGTGCGAGTAAATCAGATGCCCGAAGATTGCTTGAACAAGGTGGCGTCTACATCGACGATCAGCGAGTTGAAGTAGGTATGAGCATAGCCTTACCCACAACCGGAGAAATAGTGTTGAGAGCCGGCAAACGAAAATATCTCCGACTTGAACAGTAACCAAAAAACACCCGCCAAAGACGGGTGTTTGATAAGGTTGCATTGTTAAAAGAAACTTACGTGATAAACGTCAACGATTTACCAGACTTGCCAGCTCTGCCAGTCCGACCAATTCGGTGGACGTAGTCATCGTAGCTTTGAGGTTCATCGTAATTTATGACGTGAGTAACATCTTCCACATCAATGCCGCGAGCGGCGATATCGGTTGCGAGCAATGCTTGAACTCTCCCTTGCTTAAACGATTGCAAAGAACGTTGACGAGCTTGCTGCGTTTTGTTGCCATGGATAGAAGTTACCCGCAAACCACGAGCTACCAACACTTTTTCCAAAGCATTAATGCCGTGTTTGGTTCTGCCGAAAATCATAACTTTTGAAAAATCAGCTTGTTGGAGCAAATTATGCAAAACGTCAATCTTATTTTGACCAGGACGTAGTTTAACCACGTCTTGCTCAATGTGCATGTTGCTCTCTTTTTTGGCCACATGAATTACCACTGGGTCAACCAAAAAGGTTCGAGCAATAGCATCAGTTTGAGCATTCATGGTAGCACTAAAGAAAGCGCCATGATGAGGGACTGGTAGCTTCGAGATCAAGAACTGGATATCTTGGCGAAAGCCAATATCGAGCATGCGATCTACTTCATCTAAGACAACATTCGTAAACATACTGGTGTTGAAAGCACCACGTTGTAACAGATCTTTAATACGACCTGGAGTTGCAAAAACAAAGTGAGGATTGCTGCGGAGCTGTTGAATCTGAGCACCCATACTCATACCACCAATACACAGGCATGAGCCTATCTTAAGACCTTGAGCGAAAGCTCTAAATTCATCTTGAATCTGGACCGCTAACTCTCGGGTAGGTGCTAGAATCAGCACACCTTGGTTGGGATCTTGAGCTACTTTATGCATCAAAGGTAAAAGAAAGGCTGCCGTCTTACCGGTACCTGTATTGGCAATACCAATCACATCTTTGCCTTCCATAAGAGCGGGCATGGCCTGATCTTGGATTGGCGTTGGTGTGGTATATCCGTGCTGCTTAACATTGACAAGGAGTTGCCCATCTAGACCAAAGTCAGAAAATGAGTGTGTTGCCACATAGGGAACTTCTTCTTCAACTGTTTGTGCAGCTTGGATATAACGACTCGGATTTATTTGAGCGCCTCGTGAACGAGAATTATAACTGGGTCGTCGTGATTGAAATCTATCACGAGAACCAAATGAACGAGGGCGACCCCCGTATGATTGGGACATAAAATCCTTTTCCTTAGTAAAAGCCTATTTGACAGGCCCTTTTAGTATTACTGCGGAAAGAATCTCATTATTCACCGAAAGGGGAATTTCAAACCGAAGAACTGTATTGTATCCTATAGTTTTGCCAAAGTCAATGAGCTATCACGAGAATTTTTATTGAGCTGAGACATCAAAGGCAACAAGTTATCTATTACAAATTAGAAAAGCTAGGATACAAGCCTTAAAAAGGCTACGCCGTACGCTTGCCACCAGGGCGCACTGTAGCGCAACTTCGGCACGTCTGCTTCAGCGGCCTGAACAATTTTTGCCACGATAGTGCTGAGGTTTTTTTGCTCTACAACTCTGAACTGCTGAGCCTCTGCTGCTTTTATTTTACCGAGAATTTTGAAAAAGTATGACTTCTTATCCATCCACTCGTATTTCTTTTGGACCATCTTTTGATTAAAGCCAGTGTGATATGCGCCAGGCTCAATCAGTGCCACATGCACTGAGTGCGTAATCTGTTTGAGCTCTTTACGAAGCATCTGCGCCCCACTAGAGAGTGCAAACTTACTCATGCTGTAAGGCCCAAAAAACGGCGCGGTTACTCTGCCCAAAACTGAGCTAACAAAAATGAGCGTGCCACTGTCTTTTTTTAACATTGGACCAAGCGCAATCTGAGCTAATTCAAACGTACTAAAAACATTCACCTCAAAGTTGTTGCGCACTCTTTCCATCTTTATTTCAGCCAATGAGCCCGTTTCACCAATGCCGGCATTATTGATGAGCACGTCTAGATCATACGCAAGAATCTTTTTTCTGTGTGCAGCTTGAGTAATGTCAAGTGCAAATGAGGTCAAGGGAATTTTCTGTGCTTGGGCAAATTTGGTCAACGCCCGAGCGTCTTCTGAGTGGTGTGTAGTAGCAATAACCGTGTGCCCACGACGAGCTAAAGCTACTGCAGCTGCCTTGCCTATGCCGCTGCCACTACCAGTAATGAGGATTATTTTATGGTGCATCTTTTTTCACATTCTTGATTGTCTTGTCTTTCAGATGCGTCACGTAGTAAGCGGCAATACAGGTGGTAATTGGCACTGCCATGATCAACGCAATTGAGCCAACAAGCGTTCGGACAATTTCTTCCGCGATCAACTCAGAATTGAGAAGCACCCAAGTTGGTTGGGTTCTGTTTAAGGTAAATAAAAGAAACAGCGGGAGACTTGTACCAGCGTAAGCAAAAACAAGTGTATTGACCAATGAAGCTACATGATCTTTTCCTACCGTAATACCTCGCTCATAGAGTTCAGAAAAAGTGATTTTGGGGTGTACAGACTTAAGTTGCTCGATCACTGCAGTTTGAGCCAAAGTAATATCATCAAGAATACCCAATGTTCCCAACAAGATTCCCGCTAGCAACAGTCCCCGCAAGTTAATGTGCTGTGATACGCCAAATTGTAGATACATAGCATCTTCAGAACCCAGCCCCACAAAGTGACCAAGCTGTACTACCAAGTTTGATAACAAAGCTGCCGCAGCCAAACACAACAACATAGAAAAGAGGGCAATGTGCGATTGCCGTTTGAAGCCATGAGAAACGTACATGGTGACTACAGCTGTAGCAGTCGCACCTAAAAGCGTTATCAAAAAAGGACTTTCACCGGCCAAAATATGCGGCACGATAAAGGCTATTAAAACGAATAAACTAAAGATCATTCCCACTATAGAGAGCACTCCCTGCCTACCGCCGATCACCGCTACAAAAAGAACGAAGACTAGAGCTAAGGCGACTAAAATTGGAATTCGATACACATCAGTAATAACAAATTCTGGCGTATCTGAAGTAACTTGTTGGAGTGAGATAATTACCTTCGATCCCACCTCTAACTTCTGGTTTTCTCCCAGTGGTTGAAACTCGCTCCCAAAAGAGATAGCTTGCACCGCTCCAGTTGAGTCGCTTCGCACCTCAACTCTTTGAGTATAGAAATTTTTATTTTCGTTTTGAAATGCTTGCTGACTGATAATTTTAATTACTGTACCAGTTTGGTACGTAGTGTTGATTTGATCTGATTGAGCCTGCACTGGAGCAGAAAAAAAGACGCTCAGTAAAAAGAACAAACCGGAAAATATAAAAACAACAGCTTTTCTCATCTAGCTAGTATAGCTGAACGAAATGAGTACGCAATCTTTTGATTTTAAAAAAAATACACTTATCAAGGTATAATAGTGTTTATGTTACTTGAAGCGACAAATCTATCAAAACAGTTGGGGGCTCGATTTCTTTTCCAAGACCTTTCGTTTGGCATCAGCCCAGGTGAGAAAATTGCTTTAATTGGTAGGAATGGATATGGAAAAACCACCCTACTTAAAATCCTGAGTGGTGACGATCATGACTTTAGTGGCAGAGTTGTCACCCGCAAAGGATTGAACATCACTCTCACCAAACAAGAGCACATCCAAGATTCAGACCAAACTCCACTAGAATACATCTTGCACAATGTCCCCCGCTACCATGAGTATAAAAAAATTCTTGACGAGTATGAATCTGGGTCTGATACCAACCTCAACAAGTATTTAACTGCGCTTGAGTATTTTTCTGAAAAAAGATACTTCAATATTGTGGAGGCTATTTTGAGTGCACTGGCAGATTTTCGTATTTCCAACCAAGCTGCTCAACAACCACTGACTACTCTCTCTGGGGGTGAAAAAAGATATGTAGAGATGACACGCATGATGTACTCCCAATCTGATTTACTCCTCATTGACGAGCCCACCAATCATATGGATTATGCCGGAAAAGATCGATTTATCTCTTGGATGAAGTCCTCCAATCAAGCTATGGTAGTAGTTACTCATGATCGCGATGTGCTGAGGCACGTTACCAAGATAATCGAGCTAAAAGATCAAAAATTAAATGACTTTAAAGGCAACTATGATCACTACATTGCCCAAAATGCTACCAGCACTCTTAGCTCCGTTAAGCTCTACACCGACCAACTCAACAGACTCAAAGAAGCTAAAAAAAGAGTTGAGTGGGGCTTGCAGATGAGAGCCAAAAGTAAACAATGGAAAATTCGCTATGACCACTGGCTGCGAGATTATGAGAAAATTAAAGCTGAAACAGTCAAGCCTTCTTTCTGGATTGATCAAAACTCGGTAGAAGCTTTGGATAAAAAAGTCATTGACTCGTATCAAAAATTTAAAGAAAAGAATATTAAAGTGACTATCGCCCGAGACACGCAAAGTGGCGGTGAAGTGGTATCTGTTCGCAACTTGGCACTGGGTTATACCGACAGCATTTTTGATCAAGTTAACTTTACCTTAAAAAATTCTGATCGAGTTTTTATAAAAGGCAGGAATGGTGCCGGCAAAAGCACGTTAGTAAAAACAATGATGTCACTGTCACAAAACAAAACACCAAAAGCTCTCCAGCTGGCTGGTGAAATTAAGTTTGGCAACGATGTTCGAATTGGAGAGTATCAGCAAGAAATTAACAGCATCTTCCTGCCCTTACCCTTGGAAGAAGCCATTCGAGTCAGCTACAGAGATAGGAAAGTTGCTATCGATGCTGGCCAAATAAAAAGTTTGTTAGCTCAGTATTTGTTTGATCCCAAGATGGATGCTCAGCAAAAAATTAGTGACTTATCGGGTGGACAAAAAGCCCGCTTTCAATTAATTAAAATGTTTATTGGCAAACCAAACCTGCTTATTCTCGATGAGCCTACCAATCATTTAGACTTACCCTCTATTGAAGAATTAGAAAACGCTTTGGACTCTTTTCAAGGCGCCATCCTCTATATTTCCCACGATACTTATTTTATCGATCGGCTTGGAGGCGAGGTTATTGAACTATAAGCCTGATTCAAGCAGCTTATTTTGAGTTAATCTTGAGAGAGGAAAGACGGGTGGTGTGAAACCCCGCAAGTAAGACTATACTGTAGTCATATGCAAAACTATCTCACCAACATTGAAGAAAAAACAGTGTCGAATAGCTTCTTCAGGCAGGTACTTTTTACCTCTCAACACGTCCAGGTTGTCGTTATGAGTCTGATGCCAAATGAAGATATCGGTGAAGAAGTTCATGAAATTGTCGATCAATTTTTGCGAATTGAGCAGGGAGAAGGCAAGGTTGTGATGGATGACGTAGAGCACAACATCAAAGCTGGTGACGCAATTGTGGTCCCTGCTGGCGCCCGGCACAACATCATCAACACCTCAACTGAAAACCCACTTAAGCTCTACACAGTCTATGCCCCGCCACATCACAAAGATGGCACCATTCATGAAACTAAAAAAGAGGCTCAAGCAGATACTGCCGATCATCTTTAGAAATACATTCTGTAGAGAGAGCAATTTAATCGTTAAGCACCGGCGTATCTTACAAAAATTCGTTCTTCATCATCGTTAAGCTCTCTCAAAGCTTTCTCAACCTTTTTCTGAGCATCAGCCAGCAGAGGTTTTTTACTAAAATCAAGCTGATTTGCTAATCCAGCCCATTGCCTACGCAACTGTAGTCTGCGGTTTGCCAAAGCCTGAGTCAAAAATTGGAAACGAATGTGATTGGGATTCTAGCATACCTCAATTCTAGCATAGCCGAGAGAAAATCTTTCTAGGCTTCGCGACAAGGGTCAACTCAAGCTAGGTTGCGCTACTTAAGTCCATTGAGTATAATTGACCTCCACATGGCTGCACCAAAACTCAAAGAGTTCGAAACTTTCTACTCCCAATTCGTAACCCGCTCCTATAAAAAAGGTGAGATGTTGATTCGAGCCGATGATGATCCGCAAGGAATTTTCTGCCTCACCAAAGGGTATGTTCGGCAGTACGCCATCTCAAATAATGGCTTGGAACTTACCCTGCATGTTTTAAAACCTATCTCCTACTTCCCTATGGTTTGGGCTATAAACGGGACCCCCAATGTGTATTATTATGAAGCATTAACAGAGGTAGAGGTTGGCCGTGCGCCAAGAGAACAAGTAGTAAACTTTATTAAGGATAAACCAACTATCATTTTTGAGCTCATGAGCAAGCTTTTAGAAGACTATGCCGAAACCCTCAAACGGGTAGAGCACTTGGTGTTCAGCGATGCCTACCGCAGAGTTATTTCAGTCTTACTATATATTGCCAAACATTTTGGAGAAGCACATGGCTCCGGCATTATTGTTGACCATCAGTTTACCCAGCAGGACATAGCTACGCTTGTTGGTGTAGCTAGAGAAACAGTCAGCATAGAGATGGTGAAATTAGAAAAAAAAGGTTTTGTAGAGTATTCCAATCACTCCATGATTTTTAAGAGTACTAAGAAGATGGAGGCAGAGCTGAATGTAAATCGTTAGTTTGCCCAAATAAAATGAAGGTATCTATTCCTAGTACCTTCATTTGGACAAACCGACTGTACTGAGAATAGCTTATTTTCTCAATTTATTTTCAATAGTGGCGAGAACCACCTTTGATTTGCCAGCAACTTTGTTGATCGTTCCTTTAACGCGCTGTCCCATAGCGTACTCAATCTTCCCTTTTACCTGTTGTGCGTTGCCTTCAATTTTTTTACCTACGTTTTGTAGTTTATTCATATGTTTCTCTTTCTATATAGTTGATTAATTTTCTGTCAATATTATCCCTCGAAATGCAAATGATTAAATTGTAATACAGCTTACTAAGGCTGATTAATGTTTACATCAATTTTATCAGGCACAGTTACTTGGGGTACTGTTGCCCCCGTGTTCATAGAGCTTCGCATGATTGGCAAGCCATAAACAAAAAATGCAAATAGGAAAGCTATTAATACGATTATTCCAAGTATCATCCCCATCCCATTTCTTGATTCAGAACTAGCTTGTGGCGGTGTATTGATTATAGTTGTCATATTTTTACTTTCGCCTTAAAAATTAAATTTTAATCCCCAATAAACGAGCAACTAATACGATCGCTGCTATAACGAGCAATAAATGTATGAGATTACCTCCAACATTCAAAGCAAATCCACCCAACCACGAAATCACCAATATTAAAAGTAAAATATCTAACATATCTTTAGTATTTCTTTGTTATTTCTATTATTTGAAAAGCTTCTTTAAAACAAATCATGCATTAAGCATAGCTGACTCCAACAAAAGATTCTGTAACCCAGATTGCAATATTCGAGTGATCTGAGAAAATCATTCCAAACCTCGGCAAACAATAAAACATCACTTTGCAGCACATCACCAGCAGATAAAATCTGTTCTTTCTTGCTCCCATTCTCCAGATAATAGAGAGTAACTCTACCCTCTACTACATATGACAGACAAACGTATTGCATGTCGTAATCAGCATCATGACTTGCTACACTGATAGCTAACCTAGCTATGAAATTTTTTCTCAAACTGCTGCTGGTCATTGGCTCGGCAGTAGGAATTATTTTCACTCCCACAGTTGCGCTCGCCACAGATTTTTTCGTGGCACCTGGTGCAACAGCTCAAGGCACCGGCTCAAAAGATCAACCATGGACTCTTCAAACCGCCCTAGATCACCCAGTCGGCGTACAACCTGGTGATACAATTTGGTTACGAGATGGCAAGTACGGCACTGGAGGGATTACAACATTTAAAAGTAAATTAGTTGGTACAGCTTCTCAACCAATCATCATTCGCCAATATCCTGGAGAAAGAGCAATTGTAGATGGAACTCTTCAAATAGAAACTCCCGCAGCACATATCTGGTTTTGGGGGTTTGAAGTTACCAATACTGATGACACCCGATCTGGAAAGCCAGGCGAAATACCCTCGGTGGGGCTAAACCTCCATTCTGGACAAGGACATAAAGCTATTAACATGATCGTGCATAACGCTGGCCATCCTGGAATCGGTTTTTGGAGAGGGGTTGGTGGCAGCGGGGCAGAAATTCACGGCAGTATTCTGTGGGGAAATGGTTTTTATGATACCCATAACGAACCAGGAACCCCAGAAAAACCCTGGATTCGTGGGAGCGGCACCTACATGCAGAACGATGCCGGCGAGAGACTGGTTACTGACAACATTACTTTTCGTAATTTTACTCTAGGATTAAAAACCTATGGTGATGCTGGTGGGTCAAGTGGTTTTCGGTTCATCGGCAACATGGTTTTTGACAACCCCATGCACGAGATTTATGCAGGACAACGAGTGAACCCAATCAAGGATCTAGTTATGCGCGATAACGTAGCCTACGACGAGCGAGTTGACAGAGCTACCCTGACTGCAGGCTATCAACACCAAATTATGAATGAAGGAGCCGTCATCGAGAATAATATTGCTGTCTCTGGAGGAAGTGTGCTGGAAATAGCCCCGTGGATTGAAGCCACCGTCAAAAATAATCTTTTTGTGAGCTTGGCCAGAAGCCCCCTCCAATTGCTCGAAAAACGCTATATTAACGCTTCTTGGCCAGATCAACCAAGTGAGACGAAGTTTCAACAAAATACCTACTACTCTGCTCAACCACAAGTCGGCTATGAAGAAACACACACAACTACGTATACTACGATAAATGTCTCGCCCTTTATAACAAGCGCCAACAAAATTGAAAGTGAACAGTTGACCTTTGCCTCCTGGCAGGCCAGGGGCCAAGATCTTAGCAGCCAATTTTTCCAAGGTAAACCACAAACAAATCAGATTGTAGTCCGAGCTAATAAATATGAAGCCGGCAGAGGCCACGTAGCGATTCTTAACTGGCAAAATAAAGTAGAAGATCAAGTGGACCTGTCTTCACTCCTTCGTTCTGGTGATGTTTACGAAGTCCGAGACTCACAAAATTACTTTACGGTCATTAAATCTGGCACCTATGATGGGTCACCCATCAGTCTCCCACTGAATCTAACCGCCGTTGCTCCTATTCGAGGAAATATTACACATTTCACCAACGTGCATACTTCAAGTCAATTCAATGTTTTCGTGGTGTCAGTTCCTAGTCGAGTTTTGGAGTATCCAGATGGTAGGCCAAATTCCACCCTCAGTCTTCCCTCAACCAAAGATCCTGGCACTGAATCCCCCCAGTGTAAGGCTGATATCAACAGCGATAAAGTCGTTGATACGGTAGATTATTCCTTAATCGTGGTGAACTTCCTTGCCTCTCCCCTCAAAACTCCTCGGGCTGACCTCAACAAAGATGGTGTGGTAGATTTAAGTGATTACTCAGAGATTGTTAAGTACTTTTTTCAGTCGTGTCCGTGATTTGAGCAACCTTAAATCTAAACCTTCAGAATGAGAGTGATGGGACAAGTCAGTGACTCTATCTGAGTTAGCTCAAAACAATATTCTCCCCGAGATTGAGATTATAGTCATGCAGGACATCAACTCGGCTTGGGAGTCACTTGCTAGTAAACAGATATCCAAACGATACGTTATAGATATGAAGAAGTCATTTCCTGAATCGTCAGAGTTGTGATTTGAATAAGTAAGAATTATTGCTCGATTCAGATGCGTTCGGCGGCTGTTTCTAGTTCTGGTGAGTCAACCTCAGCGACTGTGACAGTTGCAAGCTCACCAGCTGGTAGCGCAACTGACTCCAAATGCACTTTTTGACCATGAGCGTTGTCAGGTTCTCCCACCAAAATCCCGATAACATTTCCGCGCACATCTAAAACAGGACAGCCACTCATACCAACTTGAAATACTTTTCCCGCCGTTCTTGTAATAACAGTTCTGCCTTTTTTGTCAAATGAATCGACAACTTGCTTTAGCCACATGTTCGGGAAGATAGAGAAAACCTCCTAAAATACAGGCATTAGCGTAGGTGGTTCCTGATTCATCTGCACTGAAGTGAGCTAAAACTAAATGTTCGGTCTTTTGAGCCCTACTTGCTGCGATAGACCTACTGCAACAATCTGTCTAAAAGTAGTCTGCAGGTGTCATCACATATAGCATGAGAACTCAAAAATCAAACAGAGTACTTTTCAGACAAAGGAGACTCTTTCCATGCTTGTAGAGTGATGCCTTTTTTGTCTTTGTCAGAAAACAAACTTATTTGCATGACTTCTTGAATCTTTGCAACAAGCCGCTGATCGCAGGTTGACCAATCTATGGCCGTATCATAAAAATTAATGGTTGTCTCCCCGCTGTCACTCCAAAAACCAGTCTGAAAATACTGGATGTGGCTGTCTTCTAGAGCCACTATGCCGTGAGCAAAACCAAAAGGAATAAAAATAATTTCTTCAAAATCTAAAGATGGGCTATACTGCAACTCACAAATAGTGGCTTTACCAAAGGTGGGTGAATTTGGTCTAATATCTACTGCCACATCAATTATTCTGCCTTTTAAGACTCGCAATAACTTGTCTAAGTTTGGCTGACATTGGGCATGCAGTCCTCGCATTACATTTTTGCCAGAAGTACTCTCATTAATTTGAGTGATCTGTTTATGAGCTAATTCTGGTAATTCAGGTAGGCTCATTGTGACGTCACTCCGAAATACTTCCAAAAAATAGCCCCTACTATCCACGTAACGCTGAATTTGCAACACTTTAACCTCTGGCAAGGATAGAGGCACCACTTTTAGAATTTTCATAAGGAATGATCAGATAAGTAGCTATACTTTAAACTCCAAAATAATTCTTGACAAGACTCTAAACTTAATTTGAGCCAAAAGTAGTTTGATCGACCATACGCTCGCGAAAGATGAGAAACAGGAACCTCCGCAAAAACAGCACCTTGACCCCGTACTTTCAAAATAAGCTCAGAAATTATACTTGAACCACTGGTTCGCCAAGTAATTTGAGTGAGGTAATTTCTTTTTACTAAACGAAAGTCACAATGAATATCAGAAATTGGCGGGTGAATAACTTTCCCATACAGAGATTTAAAAACGTTTCCCAAAAGCTTGCGAAAAGGTGGATCATGTCGCGTTACTTTATAACCATTTACCAGATCTGCCTGAGTTTTACTTTGAGCAACCACTAGTTTAATCAGATCTTTGAGCTGATACTGCCCGTCACCATCTGTATAAAAAACCCAGTCATACCTAGCGGCCTTAAAACCATATTGAATCACGGCATAACCGATTTTATTATCTGATAGTCGTTAGTGCAGTTGTACTTTTAGCAGCTGTCACCAGTTTTTTTAGAATAAATACCTCCTACATTGCCAATTGGGATGAAGCATTTTATGCCGATGGCATGCGGAGCATGATTCGCAGTCATGAAATAATAACTCCTTTTTGGAATCAAGCGCCTTTTTTTGATAAACCGCCCCTGCATCTTTGGCTGGGATCACTTGGCCGCCTAGTTTTGGGAGAAAGCAGTCTTGGTTACCGCTTTACCAGTGTTGCCAGTGTTTTTGTAGTTTTAGTTCTGACGTATCTCTACACAAGAAAAAAGTTTGGGGCTTTCGCTGGCGTAACGGCTTTTCTCTGTCTAGTCTGTAATGAAATTTTTATTTGGCGAGGTCGAGGAGCCAACACAGACGGCTTAGTCACGCTCTTGATTCTACTAGTTTTTATAGCTTCCCAACTCAAGACCAAGTGGAAGTACTGCTGGTTGGGCTTTTTATTATCATTAGTTTACTTAACTAAATCAACGGTGGTGCTTTTTCCTATACTGTCACTCGGTTTGCTGGAGCTCTCTGAGCTTTTTCAACAGCGTAACACCAAATCGAGTGCAAACGAGCTGAGAACTTAGCTGTAAATATTGTTAGTTTGCCAATTCACCCCTATATAAGTGACGATCAACTTAATTTTATGTGTGAAACTATAAACAAGCACTAACTCTCCACGCTCATTTGGATTCAAGCTCCAACATTTCGGCCAAAAATCGTTCGAATAGGACATAGTACCAGACTCGTGTATACTGCAATGGTGCTCAAGTTACTCATTCTTTTACTATTTGGCTCTGGTATTGCATTCCTGTCTCTGCAAAACACTACCCCAGTAACCGTGGTTCTCTTGAGCTATACCTCCCCAACCGTGTCTTTGAACTACGTCATTATCGGTTCAATACTACTTGGAGTCTTACTAGCTTATGGTTTTCACCTCATTCAATCTATCTCTACCAGTTTTATTCTCCGCAATAAGAATAAACAACTACGACAAAAAGACACACAAATTACCGAACTCACCAAGGAAGTACATCAACTAGATAGAGAAAATGCGAGCATTAAAAAAGAGACAGATTCTAGATTTGTCGATACCAAATCAATGTGACCCTACTTCTTGCTCAAATCTGGAAACGACTCCACCTCCCCAAAGGCCTCCAACTTCTTATCATGGGAATGATGCAAGATAGGTTTCTTGTTGGAACAACAGGCATCTTTTTCAATGATGCAAGAGAAGTCCTTTTATTTCAGCATAGTTATCGACAGTCCATTTGGAGTTTACCGGGGGGCTACTTAAAAGCTCGCGAACACCCCACCGAAGGACTCGAGCGAGAAATTAAGGAAGAATCAGGACTGGTGGTAAGTGCAGATTTTGAGATGGAAACTCGCACAGACAGAGAAACGGCCCGTATTGATCTCTGCTATGTTGGCAAGTATATTGGGGGAAGTTTTTCACCAAGTTCAGAGGTTACCGAATATGGATTGTTTTCATTTTCTTCCCTGCCTCTCATTCCCAAAAACCAGCTATTCTTGATTGAGAAAGCCCTCAATCACGATTTATTGAAAGGAGTTCTGGTTCAAAAATAAAAGCCACTCGATTCTTTGAAATACTCATCTAAAAGTTTTTTCTAATCCCTCGCATATCTCACTACATATTCCGGCCATCATATGCCCAATGCAAAACTGCTTGACGCTGCGCCGGCCGGCAGGAAATATCTCCAAACCCACAGTATTTTTTGATTTGAGAAATGTGACGTTTCATAGCTTTCCATCTCTTTATTTGACGAATATCTTCATCTGGTATTCTTCGCCCCATAAAATAACGACAGTACCACTGAAACCAACCACGCGGATCTTCCGCATAAATCCAACCTTTTTTTCTCCAAACAGAGAGTGATTGACTAGCCTCTACTCCAAAATAATTGATTGATGAGTCATGTTTTTCTGGACTGAGTTTGGCTTTGACAAACCAATCAGCGGGGAATTCATCTTTGCAGTCATTCATGTATTTTCCCCCAAACACTCCTAGCTCGAGCATTTCTTTAGGGGTTAATTCTGGTTGAAAATCTGAGTCAAAATGTTTGCCCATTGGCTCCGTCAGGAAGTAACTGTAGTCCTGCTGCATGACGTCATTAACAATAACTTGTGTGTGCATACTCGTGTATCTTAAGTAAAATGTTTTTTCTACCCGCATTCTCTCTTTTACCATACCATGGAAATACCAAAGATGTTTCTTTCTTAACTATTTTACTTCACAACACACTCAATTCAATATTGGTAAGCAGTAGCTCTCAGTGTAAAATTAAACAATGAACTCACTCCACACCTTCTTTAACACAAAAGTACGTCAAAAATTGCCGTACCTAGCGTGGTTACAAGTCTTGGTAGCCACTCTGGGCAGCTTATATTTTAGTGACGTGATGAAGTTACCGCCTTGCGTCTTATGCTGGTATCAACGGATCTTAATGTATCCTCTTATTCTTATAATTCCTGTCGGAATTTTCCTTGAAGATAAACGGCTCAAGTATTACGTCTTGCCGCTGAGCATTACTGGTTTGTGCATCTCACTGTATCACAACTTACTCTATTACAATATTATCCCCGAAGCTATTATCCCTTGCAGCACTGGCGTATCATGCACAACTATTCAGATAGTTTGGTTTGGATTTATTACTATTCCCTTACTCTCACTGATAGCGTTTATTTTGATTACCTTGGCTTTATTATTGAGTGAAAATGAGCAATGAATTTTACGCTCGTTGCACGCACGTTTTGTCTGAGAAACTATGTGACCTAAGCTTCTTGATCGTAGAAAAACACTTTTACTTTTCCACCACAAAATCCAAAAATGCCAGTTTCCATTCGCGTCTTAATATTGGCCATCATTGTTGTTGCGTAGGCTGTGGGAGTTCCCATAGTCATATGGAGCTCAAACTGACGACCATTGAGTAATCCCACTGGCATACCATTTTCACCATATTTAAACGCAAAATCAGCACTAAAAACATCTTGAATCCATTTATCAAATTCGTAACTGCCTCCCCACCAATAAACAGGTGCCAGCAAGAGCAATTCTTCATCTGAGCGTATAATTTCTCTCCATTCTGAAGCAGTTTTGTCTTGCGCCTGTACTACGGAGTGTTTATTTGATTGGCTTAACTTTTTGATTATTTCTAATCCTTTAACACTAGGGATTTCTTTTGGGTGGAATTGTATGATCATAGTCTTCTCATTTATTACTAGTTTGATAATTATATAGTCAATGACATCTATTTTATAGCATGTATATATGCTGCGCTAGACTGTAACTTGAGATTTCTCATACGGCTGCCAGCATGAATAAGGGCGAGAAAAGACAAATTTGTGTTACACTTAAAAGAATCTGAGTTTCGTTGGAATTATCGGGAAAAAAATGTACAAAGTAGCCCGCTCCTCCATCAGGTTGGTAAACGAATAAGGGAGTGGCTAGATAATTTTCTTATAAACTTTTTTAAGCATTTCCTCCTTGCAACCTTTCAATTATTCGGCGCTGAATTGCATATATTTCAGCTCTTGACTCATTATTAATTAATCCATCACCTGATTCATTTTTTGTGGTCCATTCTTCAAGCGGAGAATTTTGAGTCAAAATTAGTGGTAAATGTCTAGACCAACTTCTGAAAATCCTAGGTGCAAATAGCCATTCTCGAGTGTTATGTTGGTAATCAAAATGTAACCCAATGGCCCCATTGGGTCCATGATAAACATTACGCCAAACGTCTTCAGATTCTTTTTCAATCGATTTTGCTAAAAACAACAGCAATCGTTGATTCTTCGCACTAAGTGGATATTTGGTTAAAATTTTCTCTACGTTTGTAATCCTGTCTTCAGTTGGTAGTAGTTGAATCTGAGACTCTAAATCTACGGTAGAAAAACATTCTCTAAATTCTTTCCAAATTTTATCCCAAGTGTTCAAAATCGCAACAAATGTATCTACTTCTGCTAAACTGATTTGAGTACTTCCATCTAATTTGCTTAATGCAACGCATCCATCATTTTTCATTTCTGACTTCAAGTCGGGAAAAGCATGTCTCAAAAGTTCAAAAAAAATTGATACACCAAAGTCCTTTAGTAACCTATTTGAACCTTCATAATTTCTTAACTTTCCAGATTGAGTGAAAGTTTTAGGAAAATCTTTTAAAGAATGGCCGTATACTTGGGCATGTAAATGGAGATGTGAGACACTTCCATTAAACATAGTTTTCGGATTTAGATCGTATGGATTAAAATGTTGAAAAATATATCCGTCGCTTGCTTTATGTCCATTAGTGACAGCAGTTTCTCTAACAGCGCCTAGCGCTTTAACAGCAGATTGAACTATCTCAAATGCATCAGAACTAGTAAAATTACTAAGGGATGTTCTAATCTCTCCGACCTCATGAAGTGGTAAGGCTGTCAGCATGACCTCAAAAGGCATTGAAGGTGATGTTTTTGGAAACATGACTATCACGTAGGGGTCTTTGAGTCTGGCCAATTCGAGAGCAACCCCATCTCCATACATTATCTTCAGTCCAGCTCCCAATAGACTTTCGTAATTCAAATTGTCTAATCTTGTTCTAAATTTTGAAGCTACACTAGAAGAGAAAAAAACTTGAGAATCAACAGGGTTTTTTTCAGTCATTGATCAATTGTAACATGTAGATTTTTATCAAATCAGTTCTGTTTCAGGCAAGCCGTCCTATTGGGGTATCTCTGGCAAAAAAGACGGATAATAGTTCATACAAAGTTTTTGCTCTATCCCACTGATATTTGAAATGATCTTCAACAATGACCTATGATAATAAAAATAATAAGAAAACAAAAAAACAGAGATTAATAATAATTTTTTAAACCTTAAAAGGTTATCTAACTTTCAACAAGATGTTAATTACTCCCTTTTTCATTACAAATTAGATCACAAATTTGTAGTGCACCACCATCGCTCTTCTTACAGCCATATCCACATTCAAAACCCGATGGATTTCTCATTTCTATACCTTTTTCCATACAATCTTTTTGAGATAAATAAGCTTCTAAAGCGTATTTATTGCTACCACACCCACCGGTAAAGTGAGGTGTGTCACAGATCATTAGTGTTCATGTTTTCTTTGTACATCCACTTATCACAAATGAGGAACTTAACAACACAACTATTAAAGCTATCTTTCTTTTCATCTAATGTAATCTAAATATTTAAAAAAGGTATATCATACTTTACTGTATGGATAGCAAAATAATTCAACAATGCTTTGGAAATAGACTCAGAGCCATTAGAAAGCACCGAAATTTGATACAAGAAGAGATTGCAGAAAAAGTAAGCTTTCATTTTATATATATTGGACAAGAAGAACTTGAATTAAGAAATGTGACTCTTCAAACTATTGCCAAACTACATACGGCAGATGAAGAGTACTACTTGACCGCTCAATATCTGGTACAGATAGCTTCACGAGCCAAAGAATTATTTGCGGGTCATCCTTCGCCAGTTGCTTTCGTATAACTCGCTTTTCTAAGCCGATTCATTATCGCGCAACCAAACCCTTTCTCTTCAACTTCTTTTACAACTATAATGTCATAACCTTTTTTATCCGCCTCTCTAAAATCCTTAAACAAATCCTTAGCCATTTTAATTTTATCAGTATAGTTTA